>WBZP01000826.1_pt1 | contig 40651 bp, 37 predicted proteins | sample 5204301 | NCBI WGS metagenome assembly WBZP01 (sample SAMN12412401, study PRJNA552823) | activated sludge metagenome | isolation source: activated sludge from nitrification reactor of wastewater treatment plant... | place: USA: Pennsylvania | collected 2017
GCTTCCCGTCGTGACGAGCACCTGCGGCGCGCCGAGCACCCGCCCGTCGGCCAGCGCGACCACCCCGGCGCCCACTTGCTCGACCCACCCGGTGACTACCTCGACCCCGTCGCGGACCACCGTGTGAAGCGGCCGCGCCGGTGCAACCCGCCGGCCGGCGGCATACTCGTGCAACCTGATCCGGTCCACGTAACCGTCGGTGGAAGAGACGAGTTGGACTCGCCGCCCGCGCGCGGCGAGTCGGTTGGCGGCGAGCAGACCGGCATACCCGGCGCCGATGACGATGACCTCTACGGCGGTGCGCATGCCCACTCGACGTGCGAGTCCCCCGAGATGTGACATCGGCACAGGTCATCGTGTCAGCACGCCCCAACAAAGACCATGGTGGCTCGGGTCGGTGACGAGGCCCAGAGACCCCGCCAGTTCTTCGGACGTCCCCGGGAGAGTCCGTCGAGGACGCCAACACCAGTCCAGGGCGACCCCACGAGCCGGCTCGACGACCGGGTTGGGGCAAATCCCTCGCCGCTTCCCTGTGGCGTGGGTCACACTCGGAGGATGAGCGGCGACCCCGAGGACGCCACGGTCGTCGACGATGCCCCCGTCCGCGCGGGGGGCTCGACGGTGGGCGATGAGGGCCAACGCGTCCGTGACAGCGCATCGAGGCGCCGTGACGGGGTCTGGACCCCCCGGGTGCAGCGGCGGCTCGACCAGCTCCTGGTCACGATGGGTGTCGTGCTCGCCGCGCATGCGGCGTGGGTCAAGGTGCACACCGAACGCTCGGGGTGGGAAGCGGCCACGACGACCGCGACGGGAGCTCTCTTCCTGCTGGCCGGAGTGATCCGCCTGCGCGGCGGGCCGACCCGAACGACGGGACGGCTCATGATCGCCGTCGCGGTGGCCGCCTTCGCCGAGGACCTCCAACTCAACCCCCACCCCTGGGTGCACACCCTGGGCATCGCCATGCGCACCGCCAGCAACGGGCCGCTCACGCATCTGGTGCTGGCCTTCCCCTACGGCCGGGTGCGCGGACGTGCGGCGCGGATGGTGACGGTCACGGCATACGCGATGTCGATCGCCTCCGGCCTGCTGGGCCTGGCCTTCACCACGACCGTCGACCCGCCCAACCTGCTGCTCGTCACCGAGATCGCCGGGGTGGACGAGGCGATCGACCTCGCCGCCACGCCGCTCGGGGTGGCGGTGGTCGTGCTGCTGTGTTGGCGGTGGTTGACCAGCTCAGCGTCGACCAGGCTGGTCATCGGACCCGTCGTGGCCACCTCGACGGTCACCGCCCTGGCGGCGCTCGTGGCCGGGGCAGCCACCACGGCCGTCGGGATCTATCGACCGGCGATCGCGGTGTTCCGGGCCGGCGAGCTGCTCATCCCGCTGGCCCTGCTGGCCGGAGAACTGGCGTTGCACCGACAACGGGCCGGCACAGCAGCACTCTTGCACGCCTTGGGGACACCCATGTCGGCCGAGCACCTGCAGGGGCTGCTGCGCCGCACACTGCGTGAGCCGACCCTCGAGCTCGGGCTCTGGGATGCGGGACGGGAGGCTTTCGTGCATCCCAGTGGGGCGGTGTCCCGACGGGACACTCCGGCCCGCACCGCGAGGGTGCGCACCGTCCTCGTGCACGAGCGAGCGCCGGTCGCGGTTCTGGACCACGACGCCGCGGTCCTGCTCGCGCCCGACGTCCTGGACGCCGCGACGGCAGGGGTCCGGCTGCACCTGCGAGCCGAAGCCGCAGCCCAGGCAGCGGCCGACGTCGTGCGGCTGGAACGTGACTTGCACGACGGGGTGCAGGCCGACCTCGTCGCCGCCGTGGCGATGCTGCGCTTGGCTCGGCGTAGCCTCGATGCCAGGGGTCCGTGGCAGGCCGAGAGCCCCGTCGTTCTTCGGCATCTGGAGCAGGCCGAAGCCGGGGTGACCGAGGCCCTCGCCGACGTGCGACGCATCTCCGGTGGCGCCCGCCCCAGCGTGCTGGTCGATCGCGGGCTCGTCGCGGCGGTCCGCCTCGTCGCTGACCGGACACCCTTGCCCGTCCGGGTGCGGGCTGACGAGGGGTTGCGTTGGGGTGACCCGGTCGATGCGACGGTCTTCTTCGTCGTCCACGAGTGTCTGGCCAACACGATGCGGCACGCCGCAGCGTCGTGGGCCGCGGTCACGCTGTCACAGGCAGGCGGGGCCGCGCTCATCGAGGTGAGCGACGATGGCGCGGGAGGAGCTCGGGTGGTGCCCGGGGGTGGCCTGGCGGGGCTGAGCGGACGGCTCGGGGCGTTGGGCGGCGGGCTGACCGTGCTTCGGGGGGTGCCACGGGGCACCACAGTGCGGGCCTGGGTCCCGGTCGAGCCGCCGTGAGCGAGTCGAGCGTTGCGCTGCGGGCGGTCGTGGCCGAAGATGCACCGCTGCTGCGCCGGGCCATCGCGCTGGTGCTGGAGTCGGGAGGGATCGAGGTCGTGGCGCAGACCGGTGACGGCCCCACCCTGCTCGCCGCGGTGCGCGCCCGGATCCCCGACGTGGCCGTCATCGACATCCGGATGCCGCCGAGCCACCAACGGGAGGGTCTCGAGGCGGCTCTGGAGATCCGGCGAGACCAACCCGGCGTCGGCATCGTGCTGCTGTCCCAACACGTCGACCCGCACGTCGCCGAGCAGCTGTTCGCCGAGCAGGTGCCGCGCGGGCTGGGCTATCTGCTCAAGGAGCGCAGCGCAGCGGTCGAGGCATTCATCGAGGGGGTGCGGACCGTCGCGGCAGGTGGGTGTGTGCTCGACCCGGAGATCGTCGCCGTGCTCATGTCCCGGCGAGCCCGCATCGATCCGCTGGCGACGCTGACCCCGCGAGAGCGGCAGGTGCTCGCGCTCATGGCCCAAGGCCTGTCGAACGCGGCGATCGGACGGCAGCTGCGGATGGGGGACCGGACCGTGGAGACCCACGTGAGGCGCATCTTCACCCAGTTCGGCCTGCTCCCCTCCGACGAGGTCAACCGCCGGGTGCAGGCGGTGCTGGCCTACCTGCGAGCCCAATCCGGCTGACACCGCGACGGTATGCCGTGCCGGCGCCCGCAGCTGCCTCTCGGTGAAGGCCTTGCGTGCGAGCCGTCCGTGCCAGCACGGAGGTCACCGCGTGGCAGGCCCGGATGTGCCGGCGGGGCCGGGGTCCGAGCCTGGGTCCATGACACCGAACCTCATCATCAACGGAGATGCCGAGAACGGCCTGCTCGGATGGGAGGCCGAGGACGGCGATCCCATGCCGGTCGTGGTGGAGTACGGGGCGACGGACCCCTCGGGAGACTTCCCCACTTTGGCCCAAGCCGGGCGGCCCGCGCCCGGGCGACACCTGTTCGCCGGCGGACCGGGCGTGCAGACGGCCTCCTTCCACCAATACGTCGACCTGGCCGAGCTGCTCGGGCGCATCGCCGAGGGCGTCGAGTTCCACCTCGAGGCGTATGCCGGTGGGTTCGCCACCCACGAGGACCACGTGTGGGTCAGCTACGAGTGGCTGGCCAGCGTGCCCGGCGACGATGGCCAGCCGGTCGCCCTGTTCGAAGCCGGCCTGCTCCCCAAGGTCACCGCGGCCGACCGCGGAGCCCAGACCGGGCTGCTGCGGACGTGGGTCGATGGAACCGTTCCGACCTGGGCGACCAGCCTGCTGGTCGGGGTGCAGTTCTTCCGCACGGAGGGCGACTACAACGACGGCTATCTCGATGGCCTGTCCTTGACCGTCGGCTGATCCGGACACGAGCACCCGGACACGACCACCCGGACGAACCCGGACACGACCCCCGGACACGATCACCCGCGGCGCACCCCCCGCGCCGAAAACCCCACGAGACGAGGAACCCATGGACCGCCAGACCCTGCACGCCGCCGTGACGGATGCGCCCGGGATCCGCACCGGGCTGGTCGACGTCGACCAGCTGCTGAGCCACACCCCGCGGCCCGGGCACCTGGTCGCCGTGGTGTCCAGCCGTGGCCTCGAGGACGTGGCCGAAGCGCAACTGCACCACGTGCTCGAGCGCGCACTGCCGGTGCCCGACCTCACCCTGGAGCACATCCGTTTCGTCAACACGCTGACCGCGACGCTGGGCAGCGAGGTCGCCGGCTATGCCTTCGAGCTGCGCCGCAGTGGGACATCGATGTTCATCGAATCCGGCGGGTCGGCGCGGCTGGCGCCTGACCCCACCCCGACCCTCTGGGGTCACGACGTGCGCATGCATGTCGCCTCGTGCAGCAAGCTCATCACGGCGATCGCGCTCACCCGGCTGCTCGCCGCGCGGGGGATTTCCCCCGACAGCCCCATCGTCGATCACCTGCCCGCCTACTGGGCCAAGGGTCCCCGGGTCGACACCATCACCTTCACCGATCTGCTCACCCACCGCTCGGGGTTCGTCACCGATTCCTCCTCCGATTTCGGCTATATGAAGGACAAGGTCGCGGCCGGCGTCCCCGCCACCGGCAGCTACAGCTACGCGAACATGAACTTCGGCCTGGGCCGCATCCTTGTCGCAACGCTGACCGGCGACATCGACCCACAGCTGCGCCTCGAGGTGGTGGGCGCGGACCTGTCGGACACCGTCTGGGACATGGGCTCGGTCAACAGCTACGCGGCCTACGTCTCGGCGAACGTGTTCGGGCCGTCGGGTGTCACCGGGCCGACCCTGGACCACCCTGCCCCCACTGCCCTGGCCTACCAGCGCCCGGCCGCCGTGCCCGGCTGGGACTCGGGCGACCTGCGCTCGATGAGCGGCGGGGCGGGGTGGCACATGTCTTGCGCCGAGCTGCTCGACGTGATGGGCGCACTGCGCCGCCGCGGCAGCATCGTGCCCGTGGACGATGCCCAGGCGATGCTCGACCGCGGCTTCGGGGTGGATCAGGTGATCGACTCCCGGGCCGGCCGCCTCTATGTGAAGAACGGCTATTGGATGGACGCGAACGGGCACGCGGAGCAGGCCTGTTTGTGGTTCCTCCCAGAGGATCTCGAGCTCGTCGTGCTGGCCAACTCGCCGTTCGGCAGCGGGGCGATCGCCAACCTCCGCGACGCCGTCAGCACGGCATACACGTCCTGCCTCGTGCCGCGCCGCTTCCCGATCCGCGGGGTGCTGCTGCTCGGCGGCTTCCGGCGACAGTCCGAGCTCGACGTGATGAGCACCGAGGACATGCGCAACACCCTCATCGTCGAGCTGACCCAGCGCACCGCCCAGCGCGACCCGGGCTATCAGGGCTTCGACGACGACCAGCTCGCCGGGGCGGGCGCCGCTCTCGTCGCGCTGCGCCGGGCGCGGATCCGAGACGACCAGGCGCTGCGCACGATGACGGCCGACGACATGCGCAACACGCTCATCGTCGAGCTGGACGCCCAGACCGGTGCCGGGCGACGGCTGCAGGGGTTCACCGATCTGCACCTGGCCGGCATCCTGCTCGGAGACGACCTCGCAACCCGCGGCATCGACCTTCGGTCGGTGCCCAACTGGACCCGCGGAGTGCTGCTCGTCGGCGGCTTCCGCTCCCAGCGGGAGCTGGTCGGCATGTCACCCGAGGACATGCGCAACACCCTCATCGTCGAGCTGACCGCGCACAGCAACCAGACCGACTACCAGGCGTTGACGGACCACGACCTTGCCGGTGCCGGGGCGGTCATGGTCGCCATGCGTGAGCTGGGCATCCGCACCGACGCGCAACTGCGCACGATGAGCTCCGACGACCAGCGCAACACCCTCATCGTCGAGCTCGACCGGCAGACCCATCTCGGTCGGGCGTTGCAGGGGCTGTCCAATCTGCGCCTGGCCGCCGTGGTGCTCGGCCTGTGAGCCGACCTGCCGGCTCGCTCGGCAGGCCTTGGCGTCCTGCAGTCCTGCCGTCCTGCCGTCCCCAGGCTGGCGACCGTGCCCAGGCTGGCGACGTGCTCGAAGGGCGCGACACGGGGGCGCGGGCGGCATACCGTGACGGCATGGGCTATCAGGAGGCGCCACCGGGTTGGTGGCGAGAGTTCGTCGGCGCGCTGCCGGCCAGGACCGCGAAACTCGCGGTGACCCGCCGTGACGGCCGCCCGCACGTGGCGCCGGTGTGGGTCGACCTCGACGGCGACGACGTCGTCTTCATGACCAGCGCCGACACGATCAAGGGCAAGTCGATCCTGCGTGACGGGCGGGTGGCGCTGTGCTGGGACGACGAGCGCCCGCCGTTCTCCTTCGTCACGGTGACCGGCACGACGACCACGAGCACCGACCCCGACGAACTGCTGCGCTGGGCGACCCGGATCGGTGGGCGGTACATGGGCGCTGACCAGGCGCAAGCCTACGGGAGGCGCAACGCGGTCCCGCCGGAGCTGCTCGTGCGGGTGCGTGTCGAGCGGATCGTCGCCAAGGTCGACGTGGCTGGCTGAATCCAGTTGCGGGTTGGTCGGCTCGCTCGCATGCATGCCCGACTGTCGTCGATCTGCTGGCGCCGAGGGCACACGATCGTGGGCTGTCCTACCCTCGTGTGACGATCCAGGCATGTTCCTGTTCAGAAGACCCGCTCACGTTGAGCAGCGAAAACCACTCGATGTGGACATCGTGGCGCTGCGCCGGGCTAGGGCCTCGCGCCGCGGCTCCATGCGAGCGCGAATTGCTGGTGTTGTGACTCTCGGGTCCTTCGCCTGGGTGTCGCTGGTGGCGATTGCCAATCCTGCCGTCCTGTTCGAGCGAATTGACCCATGGGCCGATCACCCTCGGCGCCTCGACCCCACGCTCGGGCTCAGGGACGGTGAGGCACTGACGATGGTCATCGCGCTTGTTGCTCTCGTTGCGGCAATCTGCGTGGTCGTCGTCGTGGTGACCATCCCGGAGCGTGCCGAGACGGTGACGGCGCTGGGGCGTGCGGCTTGGCTCGACTCTGCTGTCCGGATCTCGATGCTTGCGGTGTCCATGGCGATGGCCCTCACCATTGTGCAAGCGGTGACTCGGCCGGTACTGGCGGCGTGTATGGGCGCCATGACCTTTCTTGCCGGCTGGCTGACGGTGCAGTCTGGCGATCGGGCTGACCACACCCCAGACCTGTGGGCACGCATCGATATCGACGACGCCGACCGTGCCCTTGCCCGCTTGGTCGCGGTCGGAGTCCGCTCCTCGCCGTCACCGCTTCAGCGTTGGGCGGTGGGTCTGGCGGCCAGTGTCTGCATGATTGCCGCACTGTCGCTGCTGCCCATCCTGGCCTATCGCGCTCTGCCTGGGGCCAACGGCGGTCCCGTGTTGGGCGAAGCGCTGGCCCTGCTCAGCGTGAGCGTGTTCGCGGCCATGGATATCGGCGTGCTTGCCTACGCACTCGTCGGGGCGCACTTCCGGTTGGTGGCGCGCGATTCGAGACTCCAACGATGGTCCGGCCCGTGGTCTTGGGCGCTCGTCCTGTCGTTGCCGGTGGTGGCGATGGGCTTCTGGGTGCATGACGCACCACCAGAGGCCGTCGTCGCCCTGATGACGTGGGTTGCCATCCTATGTTGGGGATACCTGGCCGTGGCTTGGCTGGGGCACCACCGGGGCACCGGTCCGGGGGCCCTGCCGGCCTGGTCCGTGTGGCGCGGTTGGGTGCGCCGCCGGGATCAGGCTCGCGAGCGGGTCGTGATGGCCGAGAGTCGTGACACGCGGCGCACGTCACAGGAGCGGTAGACACCGGAGCCCGGCTCGCTTCGCCAGTCAGCCGGCGAACCAGCGTGGTACGGCGAGCCACGGATTCCACCGGCCTAGGGCGAGCGGCGAGAGCTGAGACTCTGCACGCGTATTGCGTGCAGAGTCTCAGCGTCCGTTGGTCGGGGCGGCCCTCGGGTCCGGCTACGGGTCATGGGGCGCCTCATCGGTCCAGCCCGCTTGACATCAAGTGAACTTGAACTTCGAGCATGGGTGCATGACCACCACCGCAAAGCCCGAGTCCCACCCTGAGCACGCCGAACCGGCCGCCGAGATCGGGCGGCTGATGGCCCTGATGACCGGTGATGAGAAGCATGGCCCGGCCGCCACCTCCACCGTCGACGTGCTGCGAGTCCTCTACGAGCGGGTGCTGGACGTCGGCCCGGATCGGGTGGACGACCCGACCCGCGACCGTTTCCTGCTGTCCAAAGGGCACGGCCCGATGGCGTACTACGCGGTGTTGTGCCGACAAGGGTTCATCCCCGAGCAGTGGTTGCCGGACTGGCTCTCTTGGGGCTCCCCGCTCGGCGCCCATCCCGACCGCAACCTCGTTCCGGGAGTGGAGATCTCCTCGGGCTCGCTGGGCCACGGCCTGCCCCTCGGGGTGGGCGTCGCGCTCGGTTTGCGGGCCCAGCGCATCGACTCGCGGGTCGTTGTGCTGGTGGGTGATGCGGAGCTCGACGAGGGCTCCAATCAGGAGGCCATGGCCCTGGCCGCGGTGCTCGGCCTGGGCGCCTTGACCGTCGTGGTCGTCGACAACCGCACTGCCTCGTATGCCGTGCCCGGCCGGATCGCGGCCCGGTTCGCGGCCGAGGGCTGGCAGACGGTCAGCGTCGACGGGCGCGACCACGACGCGTTGGAGGCGGCGCTGGGCCGCCGCGACGCGGCATACCCGATGGTCGTGGTCGCCCGGATCGGCGCGGAGGTGGCCGCATGAGCAGTCGGATCCGATTCTCCGACACGGCCACTGCGCTGCTCGATGAGCGGCCGGACACCGCCCTGGTGTGGGCCGAGATCGGCGGGCGGTTCTTCCCGGAGGCGATCGCCCGTCACCCGGACCGGGTGATCAACGTCGGGATCCGTGAGCAGTTGCTGGTCTCGACCGCGGCCGGCCTGGCGCTGACCGGGCTGCGCCCAATGGTGCACACCTTCGGCTCCTTCCTCGTCGAGCGCGCCTTCGAGCAGATCAAGCTCGACTTCTGCCATCAGGGGGTCGGCGGCGTGCTGGTCGGTGTGGGCGGGTCCTTCGATGCGTCGGACGCCGGGCGCACCCACCAATCGCCGGGCGACGTCGCACTGCTCGACACCCTGCCCGAGGTCGCCATCCATGCCCCCGGCACGCCCGACGAGACCGAGGCAGCGCTACGGGCAGCCATGTCCGGCAACGGATTGCACTATCTACGGGTCGTCGAGCAGACCAACGCCACGTCCTTCGCCCCTGGCCGGCTGCACGTCCTTCGACAGGGCGCCGGCCCGGTCGTCGTGGTCTTCGGGCCGTTGCTCGATGAGGCTCTCGCAGCGACCGAAGGGCTCGATGCGACCGTGCTCTACAGTCCGACGGTCCGGCCGTTCGACGCCGCCGGGCTGCGCGCCGCCCTGCCCGCTGCCCCACCCGGTGTCACACCCGCCGTCGTGCCGGAGATCGTCGTCGTCGAGCCGTGGCTGGCGGGCACGTCGACGTGGGTCGTGGCCGAGGCGCTGGCCGGGCTGCCACACCGCGTGCTGGCCCTGGGCGTGAGTCGCCAGGAGCTGCGACGCTATGGCACGCCCGCCGAGCACCAGTCCGCCCACGGGCTGGATCCGGCTGGACTGCGGCGCAGCATCACCGCCTTCACGCAGCCTCTTCTGCCGTAGCCCGGCCTGGGCCGCAGCCTGGCACCACCGCCGTAGCCCGGCCTGATCCGCAGCCTGGCGCGACGGCCATCGAGCGGCGAGGATCATCGGTATGGCCCGCCACCGCATCTTCGCCGCGACGTTCGCGAGCATCTACCCGCTCTACGTCCGCAAGGTCGAGCGCAAGGGCCACACCCGGGCCGAGGTCGACCAGGTGATCGGCTGGCTCACCGGCTATGACGCGGCCGGCGTGCAGCGCGCCATCGCCGACGAGGTCGATCTGGAAACCTTCTTTGCCCAGGCCCCCGCCTTCACCCCCGATGCCGCGCTGATCACCGGCTCGATCTGCGGGCATCGGGTCGAGCAGATCGAGGACCCGGTGTTGCAGCGGATCCGCTATCTCGACCTGCTCGTCGACGAGGTGGCCCGCGGCAAGAAGATGACCTCGATCCTGCGCCGCCCGGTCGGACGACCGACCGATCAGGCGTAGGGTGCTCGACGCCGATCCGACCACGAAACGGACGACCCTGACAGGAGACCCAGATGGCTGAGCGTGCGGACTGGAATGCCCGGATCATCGAGGAGTTCCGGGGCAACGCGGGAGTGGTGGGCGGTCCCTTCGCCGGGGTGCCGCTCGTGCTCGTGCACCACGTCGGGCGACGCTCGGGGCAGGAGCGGGTCGCACCGCTGGCCTGCCTGCCCGCGGCCGATGGTGACGCCGTCTACATCTTCGCATCCAAGGGCGGCGCCCCCACCAACCCCGACTGGTACGCCAACCTCATGGCCGCCGGGCGCGCCACGGTCGAGCGCGGCACCGAGACCTACCCGGTCACCGTCATCGAAGTGACTGGGGCAGAGCGCGATTCGGCGTACGCCGAGCAATCGCGCCGAGTGCCGATGTTCGCCGAGTATGCCGCCAAGACCGCCGGTGTGCGCGACATCCCCGTGCTCCGCCTGGACCGCGCAGCGTCTTAGCCGGACCCGCCTAGCCGTCGGAGGTGCCCGGCTTGTCAGCCCCCGGGAGGCCGGCCAGTGCGAGTGAGTCGCTTAAGTGCCTGAGCGTGGCATGCCAGATCGATGCGGGTAGTTGCGGATTGGTGATGACGAGGCTGGTCAACCCGTGCACGGCACTCCAGTGCGCCAGGGCCGCGATCATCACGGCCGGGTCCGTCGCGTCGCGGCCGAGCCATTGGGCGAGATCGGCGACGAGGGGCTCGAAGCCGCGACCGGGCGTGCTGCCCGGCACGGTCTCCAGTGGGGGCGACAGGAACAGCACCCGGTATGCCGCGGGGTGCCCCACCCCCCAGGACACGTAGGCCTGGCCGCGCCGGCGTAGGCGCAGCACCGGCGATTCCTGGTGCCCGATGTCGTTTTCGAGGGCCGCGGACCAGGCGTCGAAGGCCTGTTCGCAGGCCGTCCGTTTGAGGTCGTCGAGGGTGCCGAAATGGTGGTACAGCGTCGGCGGCGTGCAGCCGGCGGCCTGGCAGATCCGGGTCACGCTCACGCCCGCTCCGGCGGCTGCCGCCTCCTGAAGCAGCGCCCAGCAGGTGTCGATGAGCCGTTGGCGCAGCTGCGCTCCATCGCTGCCGGCCGGGCGACCTGGTCCCCGTCGTCTGTTCATGTGTCCTCCACCGGGATCCTCTCGCGCCCGAACGGGCAGCCTATTATAGTGACAATATAATAGAGTGGACCTCGACTCGTCCGCCCGTGAGCCGAGAGCCCGACGACGATGGGAGACCTGACACATGCCCGCCGTGCCCGTGCCCGTGCCCGTATCCACGCCCGCGCCCGTGCCCGTGTCCATACCTGTGCCTGTTCCGGCACCCGAGTCCGCGCCGGCGACCGAGGTGGGGTGGCCCGCGCGGCGGTTGGGGTCCTGGGCGGCCCTCGGTGCGCTGGCGGCGTTGCTCCTCGGGGGCTCGCTCATGGCAGTGGCGGCTGCTCCTCGCCCGGCCGGGGCCCCGTCCGGGCTGGGGCTGGCAGTTCTGCTCGGCGGCCCGGCCGCGCTCGCCGCGCTCAGTGTGCTCGACATGTTCACCGTGCCGGCCCTGCACCAGACGCTGCGCCGACATGGACCCGTGCTCATCCTCGTGGCCACCGGCTGTGCCCTGATCGGTGACCTGCTCGGGGTGACCGGCCGGCTCACCCAGCTGAGCGCGGTGGCCGGCGCGGCGCAGGGCTGGCCGGCCCCGCAGTCGATGGTGCTGGATCTGCTACAGACCACGCTCAACATCGCCGGCTTCCTGCTCGTGTCGGTCTCGTTCAGCGCGTTCGGGGTGCTCTTCGTTCGCTGCGGCGCTCGGGTGCTGGGAGCCGTGGCCGTGGCGGCCGGGGTCCTCACCGCCGCGGGTCAACTCCCCGGCCTGGCGCCGCTGTTCTATCTCGCCAACGCGGCCTTCCTCGCCTGGTATGCCGCGCTCTTCCTGAGCTTCCGGCGGCCGGAAGCACCCGGGGCGCAACCATGCTGACCCGACTGCTGACCCGACCGACGACCCGACAGCTGACCCGGCCGACGACCCGAGCATGACCCGACAGCTGACCCGACCGACGAGCCCGGCATTGCTCACCGGGGTGTTGCTGGTCGGCGCGGCCGGCGCCTTCGCGCTGGGCCCGCTCGTGGTGCCGGCCTACGACATCGTCACCCAGAGCATCAGCGAGACCGCGGCGCAGGGCTCACCCGGTGCCTGGGTCGCGCGCACCGGGTTCGCGCTGTTGGCGCTCGCCGTGCTGAGCCTGCTGCCGCGGGTGACGTGGGGGTGGGGGAGCCGCGCGGCATACACCCTGTTCGCTCTCGGACTCGTCGCGGTCGGGGTCTGGTCGCACGAGCCCTACCTGCCGGGCGTCGCCTTCGACCCCACCGAGGCGACCCTGCACAGCGTCGCAGCCAGCGCGATGGGTGTCGCGGTCGTCACCGGCGAGCTGTTGGCAGCCCGGCATACCCGGCACTGGTCCAGGTTGGCGCTCGCCGGCTGCTATCTCGGCCTGCCGATGGCGATGGCCGGGCATCCGGCGCTGGCCGGGGTCTACCAACGGCTGCTCTTCGCGACGCTCATCGGTCACCTGCTGCTTGTCACCTGGCGCGCCGGGCGGCAGCCGAACGGCCCCTCGGCCGTGAGTCGGCCGGTGTCGCTGGACTGACCCGGGGTGTTCATCCGATGGCCAACTGCCGGGCAACCCACGGCATGGCGGGCCCACCAGAGTGGCACCCGATCGACCCGACCTGGCCCCTGCCGCTGGAGGTTCCCCGTGCAGATCAACCCCGCCCTGAGCCGTCGCTCGATGCTCGGCCTGACCGCCGCCGGGCTCGGCGCGACCCTGCTGCCGATTCGTGAGGCGCAGGCCGCCGGAGCAACGCCCGGCGAGGACGAGGCCCGCCACTGCGGGGTCGGCTACGGCCCATTGCTCGCCGACCCGCAGGGCCTGCTCGATCTGCCTGCCGGCTTCTCCTACTCGGTGCTCGCGGTGAGCGGCAACAGTGGCAACCCGATCCCGGCCACTACGCTCGACGACGGCGGGGAGCTGAGCCCGGGCCGTTACGACGGCACCGGCTCGTTCCCCCGCCGCCGCGGTGGGTGGGTGCTGGTGAGCAACCACGAGAACGGTTTCCCGGCGGCCGGCCCGGTCGCCATGCCCGTGCCGCACCGGGACGGCATCACCTACGACCCAGGCGCCGCCGGCGGCACCACCTCGATCACCGTCGACCGGCACGGCCGCCGGGTCCGGGAGGTCGTCTCGCTGGCCGGCACGGCCGGCAACTGCGCCGGCGGCGTCACCCCGTGGGGCACCTGGCTGACCTGCGAAGAGACCGAGGTCAAGGCCGGGCAGAACGGCGCGACAAAGGACCACGGCTATGTCTTCGAGGTGCGCCCCGACGACCCGACCAATCCGCACAACGCCCACCCGATCGCCGCCTTCGGCCGCTACCCGCACGAGGCGATCGTCGTGGATCCCGACACCGGGCACACCTACAGCACCGAGGACGCCGGCAACCCCAACGGGATGCTCTACCGGTGGACCCCCGACGGACCCGCTCCCGAGGGGTATGCCGCGCTGGCCCCCACGGCGGGCCGCCTCGAGGCGATGTACTGCACCGACCGGGGCAGCTTCGTGCCCGACCTGTCGGTCTACTCGGAGTTGGGCACGACCTTGCAGGTGGCGTGGAAGGAGGTGCCCGACCGGACTGCCGCCACCGTCTCGACGCGCAAGCAGTTCGACCACCTCGCCAAGGACGCCACCGGCGCCTGGACGGTGCGCAAGACCGGGCCCGGTGGCCCGATCACCCGCTCCCGCAAGCTGGAAGGCATGTGGTGGGGCGACGACGGCTGCTACTTCGACGCCTCGTATGCCGCCCCGTCCGACGGCTCGGTCGGCACCCACAACGGCCAGGTCTGGTTCCTGGACCCGCACGCCCAGACCATCACGCTCGTGCTCTTCTGGCCGGCCACCGCGGATCAGGATGTCGACCCGGACAGCCCGGACAACATCACCGTCAGCCCGTACGGCGGGCTGGTCATCTGCGAGGACGGTGACGGTGTCAACCACCTCGTCATCGACGACCTCGCCGGCGGTTGGGCGTTCCTGGCCCGCAACCGGCAGGACAGCGAGATGGCCGGTGCCAACTTCTCCGCCAATGGCCGCTACCTCTTCGCCAACTCTCAGGACCCGGGCGTGGTCTTCGCCATCCGCGGGCCCTGGCGATCCCGCCGTGGCCACGAGCGCGACTGACGAGGAGCGCGACGCAGGCGTGAGCGCGGCGGGTGAGCCGCGCGGCATACCCGATGAGCGGTTCCAGCCGAGCCCTTCAGGCCCCGCAGATCACGCCCGACGGCACGACAGTCACCCGCTCACGCAGAAGACTCTATCCACTCGCCGTTTTTGCGGCTAGCCGGTGGCCGTTTCTGCAGGTGATCCGTCGTCACCGGGGTCGAGGAAGTCGCGGATGCAGGCCCAGTATGCCGCGTATGCGGAGATCGAATTGTGATCTGCCGCAGGGAAATCCCGCACCGTCGTGAGCTGTGGGGGTAGGCCGGCGACAAGGGCGTCGGTGCGTGAGGCCGCGATGACCTCGTCACGCCCAGCCCGCACGACGAGGGTGGGCATGGTGATCTGCCCGGCGACCGCGAGCGAGTCGAAACGGTCGGCGACCAGGCCACCGAGCGGCATACCCCGGACGATGTCGCGGATCACCGCGGCAAGGGAGTCGAAGGGAGTCACGAGCACGAGGCGCCCGAGCTCCGGGCGGCGGGCCGCCACCTGCATGGCCACGCCACTGCCCAGGCTGCGCCCGATGACCGCCACCGGGGTGTCGGGGTGCCGACGCGCGGCCTCGTCGACGATCTGCAGCCCGTCCTGCACGAGCGCGACCTCGGAGGGCTCGCCGTCGCTCGCACCGTAGCCGCGATAGGCCAGCAGGTAGGTCGCGTGCCGCGGGAACTGTGCCTCGACGATGTCGCGATAGAGCCCCACCTGCTCGGCGTTCCCGCCGAAATAGACGATGGCCCGTGGTGCGCCCGGGTTGGTCACCCAGCCGCGCAGGGTGACGTCCGGCAGCTCGAGCGCGAGATCGGTCTGTGTCGCCGGCACTCGAGTCCCGTTGCGCTGGAAGATCATCGGCCGCACCCACGCGGCCGCTGCTTCGGCAGAGGACCATCCCACCCGGCCAGCCTACGACCCCGCTCCGGTATGCCGCGCGCGCCGCCTCCCCGACGCGGCGCACCATCGGGCGAGGCTCAGGACGCGGTCGCCCCGCCGGCCCCGAGCAGGGGCCAGCTGAGCCAGGTGACGACGAGAAGCAGCAAGGTCGCAAGCGATCAGCGCAGCGCGGCATACCGGTGCGCGACGTGCCGCGCCAGCGACGCCCGAGGTGCCACGTGCTGCCCAACCAGACCAGCGCGGCATACCCGCCAATCACCCAGGTGAGGATGGCGAGCGCACCGGCGGAGTCGTCAGGGGTGTGCGCCTGCGCGTGGTGTACCAGCAGCGCGACCCGGGCGCCCGGGCCGGCTCGCCACCGGGCTGCCCGAGCCCAGCCCGCTTTGGGGAGTTTTCTGTAGAGCCCACCACACAAGAAACTCCCCAAAGGCCGCTGGCCACCCTCCCCTACGCGCCGCACCGACGGCGCCACCTCGTGACAGCCTCGGTGCGCCCCGCCTTGACATCCCGCGGCTCTTAGCATGCAATATATTGCATGCCAAGAACCTCAGCGAGGAGAGCGGCCAACACCTCCGCGCCCGACGGCTCGGCGACCGCTCGCCCGGCACGCCCACCACTCACCTCCGGTGAGACGGGTGCGCTGGCCCCGGTAACTCGCCCGCTGTTGCGCGATGACGTCTATGCCCGGTTACGTGACGCGATCGTCGACGGCACGCTCGCCCCGGACGAGCAACTGCGCGACCAAGACCTGGCCGAGCGGCTGGGGGTGTCGCGCACCCCGGTGCGTGAGGCGTTGTTGCGCCTGGAGCAGTCGGGGCTCGTCATGACCGCACCCGGCCGTTCCACCCGCGTCGCGACAGTCGACCGGCGCTCGATCGTCGAGGCCCAGTCGGTGGTGACGGCGATGCACGAGGTGGCGATCCGCGAGTCGCTCGGCCGGCTCACAGCCACCGATCTCGACGCGATGCGCGCGGCCAACGACCTTTTCGCGCAGGCGTTGCGGCGCGGCGACGCCGACGCCGCGTTGCGCGCCGACGACGAGCTGCACGACATTCCGGTACGGGTGAGCGGCAACGCGGCGGTGGCCGCGGTGCTCGAGCAGTACACCCCCGCGCTGCGCCGCCTGGAACGGCTGCGCTTCTCCTCGCTCACCGGGCGGGCCTCGGTCGCCTTGCACGACGAGCTCATCGCCGCACTCGAGCGGGCCGACGGCTCCGTCGCGTATGCCGTGTCCCGCCGCACGTGGCACACCCTCGAACCATTGCTGGACACCCTGCCGCTGACCCCCACCCGTATGGAAGGCCCGAGATGAAACTGCACGAGTTCCCCCGCCACCAGATGACCTTCGGGCCGAGCCCGGTGCACCACTTGCAGCGGCTCTCCCGGCACCTGGGCGGTGCACAGATCTGGGCCAAGCGCGAAGATGTCAGCAGTGGCTTGGCCTACGGTGGCAACAAGGTCCGCAAGCTCGAATATCTCGTGCCAGACATTCTGGCCAGTGGCGCCGACACGCTCGTGTCGATCGGTGGCTACCAGTCCAACCACACCCGGCAGGTCGCCGCGGTCGCCGCGCACCTGGGTCTCAAATGCGTTCTCGTGCAGGAGAAGTGGGTCCCGTGGGAGGACCCGGTGAACGACAAGGTGGGCAACATCCTGCTCTCCCGGATGATGGGCGCCGACTCCCGACTCGACGATTCGGGCTTCGACATCGGCATCCGCGACTCGTGGAAGAACGCCCTACGCGAGGTGCAGGAGGCCGGCGGCACTCCCTACCCGATCCCGGCCGGTGCCTCCGAACACCCGCTCGGTGGTTTGGGTTTCGCCAACTGGGCCTTCGAGGTGGCCGAGCAGGAGCAGGCCCTCGGCGTGCACTTCGACACCATTGTCGTGTGCACCGTGACCGGCTCCACGCACGCCGGCATGATCGCCGGTTTCGCCGCCCTGGAGGACCTCACCGGGGTCCGCCGCCGGGTCATCGGTATCGACGCCTCGGCGACCATCGACAAGACCCGTGCTCAGGTGGCCCGGATCGCGCGGCATACCGCCGAGCTCATCGAGTTGGGGCGTGACCTGCGTGACGACGAGATCACTGTCCTGGAGGGTTGGGCCGGTGACCTTTACGGCATTCCGGTCGATTCGACGATGGAGGCGATCCGGCTGGGGGCGCAGTTCGAGGCGATGATCACCGACCCGGTCTACGAGGGCAAGTCGCTCGCCGGGCTCGTCGACCTGGTGCGCTCGGGCGACATCCCGGCCGGCTCGACGGTGCTCTATGCGCACCTCGGCGGCCAGCAGGCGATCAATGCCTACCACCGGTTGTGGTCGAACTGACCAGTATGCCGCCACACCCCCCAGGGCCCGCAGCCCCCGCGCCCGAGCTGCTCGACGAGATCGCGCAGCGAGTGCTGTGGCTCTCGACCCGGATCATCGACCACGCGAACCACGACCGGGTCAATGCCGACGGGCTCAAGGTCGGTGGGCATCAGGCCTCCAGTGCGAGCCTGGTCACCGCGATGACGGCGCTGTGGTTCGCGCACCTGGACGCCGCCGACCGGGTCAGCGTCAAGCCGCACGCCTCCCCGGCCTTCCACGCCATCCAGTATCTGCTCGGCAGGCTGGATCGCAGCAAGCTCACCACGCTCCGCTCCCGCGCTGGGCTGCAGGCCTATCCGTCCCGCACCAAGGACGTCGACGGCGTCGACTTCTCCACGGGCTCGGTCGGGATCGGTGCTGCCGCACCGCTGTTCGCTGCGGCGGCTCGCCGCTATGTGGACGCGCACTTCGGCGCGCGTCCGGCCAGCCGGTTCGTCGTGCTCATGGGCGACGCCGAGCTCGACGAGGGCAACATCTGGGAGGCCATCGCCGACCCGGCCACCCACGGGCTGGGCAACGTCATGTGGGTGGTCGACCTCAACCGGCAGTCGCTGGACCGGGTCGTGCCGGGCATCCGGATCCACCAGCTCAAGGCCCAGTTCGAGGCCGCGGGCTGGCATGTCGTGGAGGTCAAGTACGGGCCGCGGCTGCTCGCGGCATACCAGCAGGTGCCGCAGTTGGAGCAGTGGATCGACGCGATGCCCAACGAGCGCTACCAGTCGCTCTTCGGGCTCGACCCGGCCGCGCTGCGCGAGCGCTTCCTCGACGGCGCGCCCAGTGCGGTGCTCGACCACTGCGCGGGTCTGGGCGACTCCGAGCTCGCCGAGCTGGTCACCGACCTCGGCGGGCATGACGTCACTGCCATGCTCCAGGCGTATGCCGCGTGCGACGCCGAAACCGAGCGCCCCAGTGTGGTGTTCGCCTACACCGTGAAGGGCTGGGGGCTGCCCACCGCAGGCCACCCGCGCAATCACTCAGCCCTGCTGACCGGCGAACAGATCGCGGCGCTGCGCGAGCGTGTCGGGCTCAGCGAGGCCCGCGAGTGGGACCGGCTCGACCCTACGAGCGAGGCCGGGCAGTGGGCCGCGGTGCGTGCCGAGCACCTGCGCCGTGACCCGGTGCGCACCGGCACGCCGCTGCCGGTGCCGACCACGACCGGGCTGCGCCCCACGAAGGCGATGTCCACGCAGGAGGCCTTCGGGCGCATCCTCGTCGAGCTGTCCCGGCACGAGGGTGTCGGGCGCCATCTGGTCAGCACCGCCCCCGACGTGGCGACCTCGACGAACCTCGCCGGTTTCATCAACCGGATGGGCGTCTTCCACCCGAGCGACCAACATCAGTGGAGCCCCGATCCGTTGGTGAAGTGGGTGGAGGGGCCTGGTGGCCACCACATCGAGCTGGGCATCTCGGAGATGAATCTCTTCCTGCTGCTCGGCATGCTGGGGTTGTCCTGGGATCACCACGACCAGGTGCTGCTGCCGATCGGCACCCTCTATGACCCGTTCGTGCTGCGCGGTCTCGACGCTTTCGTGTATGCCGCGTACTCCAAGGCCCGATTCGTGGTCGCCGGCACCCCGTCCGGGGTGACCCTGGCCCCCGAAGGTGGGGCGCACCAGTCGACGATCACCGCGTCGGTGGGTCTGGAGCTGCCGAATACGACACTGCTGGAGCCGACCTACGCCGTCGCGCTCGACTGGCTGCTGTGCCACGCGCTGGGCAAGGTCGCCGACCCCGGGCCGGCCGATGCGGTCGGGCACGTCGAAGACGGTTGCTACTACGTGCGACTCACCACCCGCGCCCTGGATCAAGCGCCCTTCGAGGCGGCTCGGGAGCGGCTCGGCGAGCTGACCCTGCACCGGCAGGTGCTCGCTGGCGCCTATCGGCTGGTCGATGCTGGCCAGCGCGACGGCGCGCCGGTGGTCCAACTCGCCGCCTGTGGCGCGGTCATGCCCGAAGTGCTCACCGCCGCAGCCGAGCTCGCCGAGGAGGGGGTGCTCGCTCACGTCGTCGACGTCACCTCCGCAGACCGGGTGTATGCCGCGTGGCGGCGCACCCTACGCCAGGGCATCCGCACCGCGACGACCCCGTCGATCCCCGGCGCGGTGCGGGCCGCCTTCGACCTCAGTGCTCCGGTGGTGACCGTGCAGGACGCCTCGTCACATTCGCTGGCCTGGCTCGGCTCGGCCCTCGGGGTGCCTGCGGTGCCGCTCGGTGTCGATGCCTTCGGCGAATCCGGCACTGTTGCAGATCTCTACGAGATCCACGACCTGTCCGCCGGGTGCATCGTCAACGCCGCTCTGGCCGCTCTCGACCTGGCGCGCGGCCGCTGAGTCGGTCGGGCCTAGTGCGGCGCGTCGCCGCGGGGGAGGTGTCTGGATCACCGGTGCGAGCGGTGGGCGCGGTGCGCGGCGGCCTTGACCCGGCTCTGGCAGCGGGTCGAACAGAACCTCTTGTGTGAGTTCTTCGACGCGTCGACGTAGACCCGATCGCAGTGTGGCGCCGCGCACACGCCGAGCCGGCGCCGGATGTTCCCACCGAGCGCCATCGCCAGCGCGGAGGCGATCCCGGCGGCCCAGCCGTGGGCGAAGGTCGAGTCGGGACCGTGGAAGTGCAGGTGATACTCGCCGTCGAACTCGTCGAGGGCGGCACGCGCCTCGGAGTCGACCAGCAGTGCATTGACCTGCCTCACCGCGCGGGCCACGTCGCCGCGATCCACCGCGTCGAACACCTCGCGCGCCCGCTCGACGAACGGCACCAGCGCCTCGGCTTGCGCGCGGGTCGGCGAAGGGTTGTCGGCCTCACGCCGCACCGCGTCGACGACGGCACTCACCAACGGGCGCCCCGACGGCGCAGCTACCTCATAGCCACCGTCGAGGCCGGGCGTCAGGCTGTTCACCAGCTTCACGGTGCTCACCAGCAGCCGGTCGACGTGACTGTTGAACTGCATATGATCAGTCACCTAGCCTTCCCTTGTGTCACTGTCGAATAAGGTTACATCAGTCACACGGGCGGTCGTTCTGGTGCGGGTCGTCAACCGCCTCGGCGGCTTCGGCATGTCGTTCCTCGGGCTGCGGCTCGCCCGCGACCTCGGCATGCCACTGGCCGACATCGGGCTGGTGCTGGCTGTTTTCGGCCTGTGCACGGTGCCGTCGCGCGTGCTGGGAGGTGTGCTGACCACCCGGCGAGGGTGCCGACCGACAATCGTGCTCGGGTTGCTGTCCTGCGCCGTGGCGCAGCTGGCCATCGCCCTCGGCCCGAGCGCCCCGACGGTCGTGGCCGGGGTTCTCGCACTCGGGCTGGCATACGAGATCATCGAGCCGGCCACCCAGGCTCTCATCGTCGAGAGCATTCCCCGGGCGAAGCAGGCCTCGACCTTCGCCCTGTTGTGGTCGACTCTCGCGGTCGCCGGGGTGGTGTCCGGGATGCTCGCCGCGCTGCTCACCGGTTGGGGCGTCTCGGCGCTCTTCGTCGCCGATGCCGTGTCGAGCCTGATCGCCGCTGGTGCTGCCGCACGGCTGTTGCCTGCGGCGACCAGCACGATCGTCTCGCCGTCGTGGCGGGCCGCGCTCACCCCGGGCCTGATCGCGTGGACGGGAGTCGGCACGGTGTATGCCGTGCTGGTCATGGTGGTGGTGTTCATGCTGCCGCTCACGGTCCAGGTCGCCGGCTGGGACCCGACGGTGACGGCATGGCTGCTGGCGGTGGGGGCCGCGGCGGCGACCGCGGCCCAGCGGATCGTCGCGCGGTGCGAGGGGCGGCTGGGCCCGACGACCCTGCTGGTCATCGGCCACGTCACCCTTGCTGCCGGTCTAGCGCTGTGGACCACGGGTCGGCTCGGGTGCTTCCTGGCCGGTGCGGTGCTCGAGGGAGCCAGCGGTGCGCTGTGCCTCGGGACCTACCAGGCTTTGGCCGGTCGGATGGCGCAGCCTGGGCAGGCGGCCGCGGTCATGACCGTCTTCGGGCTGTCCTGGGGTGTGGCCACGGTCGTCTCGCCCCTGGTCGGCACCGCACTCCTGGCGCGAGGTTCGACGGCGCTGTGGAGCGTGTGCTGCGCGGTCTCGCTCGCCCTCGCTGCCCTTCATGCCGCATCAGGCCGCGGCGGATCGCGTCCGAGAGGAGGAGGACGAGGAGGCGCCCGGACGGGTCGGGGTGGAGGCGTGCCGGGGCACGATGGCCCCATGGCCGAGCGCGTCCGGCTGGAGTCCGGCGCCGGCAACCAAATCCTGCTGGCCGTGGCCTCGGTGGCCGACCCCCGGTGGCGTCTCGTCTTCACGGGTGCGCCGGCGCTGGCCGGCCACTGGCAACGACACCTCGGGCGCAGCACCGTCACACAGGTGGCCGGCCTCGGGCGCTTCGGCTGGGTGCACCTGCTCGGCCGGGCGATCACTCACCGAGCGGGGCGCGACCGGGCCGGGCTGCTCGGGAGGCCCGCTCTTTGATCGGGAGGATCAATCGGTGCGCTTGTGTCGCGGTGATCGGCGGGGCACTGCGGGGGTCTGCGGCGATTCGGTCGCCCTTGGCAGGTTGGTGCGCAGCCGGCCGAGGACAACCCCCCAGGCGGCCTCCATGAAAGCGGCCTGAGCCGGCGAGTCGACCAGCTGGTGAACCGTGACCTTGGTGCCGTCTGGGCCCGGGGAGACTCGCAGGTAGCTGGTGAGGGATCGTCCGGGTACGGGGACGTTGTTGTCCTCGAAGTCCCAGGCCATGGCGATGAGATGGGGAGCTGCGACGACCTCGTAGTGGCCGCGGATCTCGGTGCCCCACTCCATGGTTGCGGCGAATCGCCGGTCTTGGAGGGTGACCGGCACCTGAAGCCACCGAGAGAAGGTGTCGGCGTCGGTGAAAGCCGCGAAGGTACGCTCCGGGTCTACGGCTACGGTGACCGAGGCGACGACCGCGGGCCGGGTGGCGACGTCGGCCAGGGCGACCTCGGGGATGTCGGTGGCCGGCTCCCACTTGGTCGCCCCGTCGAGCGCCCCGTGCAACCCGGCAAGGGCAGTGGGGATGACCCGATAGCGGCGTGATGTGCCGACCTTGGTCATCTCGACGAGCCCCGCGGCGCGCAGCACGGCGAGGTGTTCGGAGATCGTGGCGGCGGTGAGCTCGAACTCGGCTGCGATCTGCCCGGCCGCGAGTTCGCGGTCCCAGACCAGGGCGAGGATCTCGCGCCGGGTTCGCGAATTGAGGGCCCGAAGCCGTCGCTGCGGACCCTCCGGCTCGGCCCGATCGACCCGGGCTCGGCCCTTGTTCCGCTCCACGCCCACACTCTAGTATTACGGCGTTAGCCTAATTAGGCAGGAACCGATGAAGTCCTCGTCGCGAGACGGGGTGGAAGGACCGCCGATGACCACCTACCTCATCCTCTACCGCCAGACAGTGACTGCGGCCGAGCAGATGGCCGCCAGCACACCCGAGCAGGCCGCGGAGGGCATGCAGGCCTGGATGGCCTGGGCGCAACGGGCCGGCGAGGCCGTTGTCGACCTCGGCGCCCCCCTCCAGGTCGTCGACGCAGGTGGCGACGCGGGCGCCCCGGTCGGCGGCTACTCGATCATGCAGGCCGCCGGGATCGGTGCTCTGCGAGCAGCGCTGGAGGGGCACCCGCACACCGCTTGGGGTGGCACGATCGAGATCCTCGAGACGCTGCCGATGCCCGGCATGTAGCCAGCCGCTGCGCGCGGGCTGCAGCCGATCAGCGCTTCGGGCCGCTCTGCCGACATCGTCTCGTCGCCTTCGCCGCCCCGTGTCGAGGTGACCGTCGGTGCGGGCATGATGAGCCCATGGCCGAGCAGGTGCGGGTGGAATCCGGCGCCGGCTATCAGCTCCTGCTCGCCGCCGCGTCCGTGGCCGACCCCCGATGGCGGCTGGTCTTCACGGGTGCGCCGGCGCTGGCCGGTCAGTGGCAACGACACCTCGGGCGCAGCACCGTCACGCAGGTCGCCGGCCTCGGGCGCTTCGGCTGGGTGCATCTGCTCGGTTGGGCGATCACGCACCGGGCGGGGCGGGATCGGGCCGGGCTGCTCGAGCTCGTCGAGTCGACCGATCCGGCAGTCCTGCACGGGGTGCTGCTCGGCGCGCAGCGCCGCCACCTCGTCGAGTTGCTCGGCGCGGACGCAGGCGAACTGGTCCGACAGGCCGCCGATGGCTCCGGTGCCGCGCGCGCCGCGTTCCGCCGGGCCCTGCGCAGCGGACGCACCAATCTCGAGGTGCATCGCTGGTTGTGGGCCGCCCCCTCGGCGGACGTGCACGCCCGATGCCGTGAGCTCATCGCTCGACTGCCCGACCAGCCTCCGGAGCGTGACTCCACAGCCATGCGAAAAGTATTGCGGCAGAGAGGGTTCGACGAAGCCCTCGCCTTGGTGGCGCCACGGCTGCACTATCGGCCCACCCCTGAGCGAGTGGTCCTGATCGCGTCGGATGCAGTGGCGCCCGTCGTCATCGAGATCGACCTGCCCGACCGCACCGTGATCGCTCATCCGCCGCTGCGCCCGCTGCATCAGCCGAAACCCGCAGCGCGTCTCGAGTCGCTCGGCACGGCGCTCGGTGACGAGGCGCGGATGGGCATCCTCGTGCTGCTCCGCGGCGCCTCACGCACCCTGCCAGAGCTGTGCGAGCAGCTCGGGCGCCCTCGGACGACCCTGTTGCACCATCTGGCGTTGCTGCGTGGCGCCGGTCTCATCGAGCTCGCCGTGCCGGCCCACGGCCCCAATGTCTACCGCCTCGACCCGGCGGGTTTCGCCGAGCTTGCCTCCCTGGCGGGGAAGTTTGCTGCGGACGCGAGCGGTGGACGCCAGACGCCCTAAGTGTCGAAAAATCTCGACACAGGCGCCGAATTCGGCCTAGTCTCGTCTCATGGTCCCTTTTCGACACGTGGACCGACGGGCCAGCGCACCCACTGTCGCCCGGCGGGCTAGCAGTCGCGTGCTGGCCGTGCACGCCGCGTCCGCCGTGCTAGTCGCTCTCGTCGTGACTGCCTGCGGCAGCCCCGCAGCGGCTCCGTCTACTACCTCGACCACTGCGGCGCACACCTCCTCGGCCCCGCAGTCGACCCCCCAGTCGACCTTGCCGAGCAGCTCCGCGAGCGTCAGCCCACCGGCCGGAATGGTGACGACCACGGTGCCGCAGGGGCCGGTCGGGCTAGCTGCCGATGCGGCCGGCGGCGTGTGGGTCGCTGCGGCCGTAGGCGATTCGCTGAGCCGGATCGACGCCGCGACGGCCGCGGTGGCCCCGGCCATCCCGGTGGGTGACACCCCGCTGCGCGTCACCGCGGGGCTCGGTTCGGTGTGGGTGACGGTCTTCCGGGAAAAGAAGCTCGTGCGGGTCGACCCGGCGACCTCGGCGGTGACCGGCAGCGTCGAGGTGGGTCGTGGCCCCGAGGGTGTCACGGTCGCCTACGGGTCGGTGTGGGTCGTGGCCCAGGATTCCGGTCAGCTCGTGCGGGTCGACCCGCAGCGGATGGCCGTGACCGACCGGGTCGACATCGGCGTCACCGCCAGGTTGGTCATCCCCGGCCCGGACGGCCTCTACGTCGCCCACTACGGCTCCGGCGCGATCCTGCGCGTCGACCCGGCCACCAAGGCGGTGACCAGATCGGCCACGCTCTGCTCCGGCCCGCAGGGCATGGCCTTCCACGCCGGTCTGCTCTGGGTGACCTGCACGCCGGACGATCTGGTGCTGGCCCTCGATCCGGCGACCCTCACGATCCGCCATCGGGTGCCGGTCCCCGGGTCACCCGACTCGGTCGTCGCCGCCGACGGTCGTGTCGTTGTGCTCGCCGAGCAGGGGCCCACGCTCGTCGTCATCGACCCCGCAGCGGCCTCGGTGACCAGCCGCGCACCCCTGAGTGACGCCGCCGCGCTCGACGACGAGGCCAACCTCGACCTCGTCGTGGCCGGCGGCACGGCCTGGGTGAGCTCGCACCGACAGGCCCGCGTGTATGCCGTGCCGCTGCCCCGATGAGTCGCCGGGGTGCCGGCAGGTGGGTCATCAGGTCTGCCGCCTCGGGAACTGGGACGGCGATGAGGAGTCCGAGAGGGACCGGGTCGCGGCGCCCCGGACGACATCGTGAGAGCCGAACGACGAGGGCGTGTGGCGCCACCGTCCCCCCAGCCCGCATGTGACTGCCCTGCTGCTTGACGAGCCTACTTCCATTTTGAAAGTATGAGGCATGAGCATCTTCATCACCTGCCCGGTCGCCAGTGTCGATCGCGCGACGGCCTTCTACACGGCTCTGGGTTGGACCCTCAACCCGGAGATGTCGGATCACAACGTCGCGTGTTTCGCGATCGGGCCGGAGCAATACGTCATGCTCGGCAGCCGTGAGATGTACGCCCGAGTCGGGGGGACCGAGGATCTCATCGGTGGACCCGATACTCCGTCGAAGGTCACGGTGTCGTTCGACCTGGGCAGCCGGACCGCGGTGGACGAGTTGGTCGAGCGTGCCGCGGCAGCGGGCGGCCGGATCGGCGATACCGACGACTACCCGTTCATGTACCAGCGCCAGTTCGACGACCTCGATGGTTATCACTACTCTCCGTACTGGATGAAGCCGGAACCCGATCCGGCCAGGTGAGCGACCTCGCATCCGCTCTGGAGATCGTCGGACCACGGTGGGCCTTGCTCATCGTGGAGCGGCTGCTTGAGGGCCCTCAACGCTACGGAGACCTGCAGCGTGACCTCGGCCTGGGGACGAACATGCTCGCAGTCCGGTTGCGCGAGCTGGAAACTGCCGGCGTGCTCTACCGTCTGCCGCTGCGACACAACACCCGCGCCTACGCCCTCACCGACCGTGGCTTCGCGTTACGCGAGGCGATCGTCGCTCTCGGCCGGTGGGCCGCCGAGCACGACACGGGCACCGCCCTGAAATCGGACGGGGACGGCGCGGCCTTCTAGCCAACGGGACCAGTTCCACCGCCGCCTTCGGCCCGCTCCCTCTCGCGCGCGACACGAACCGACTCTCAGACCCGTGCCCGCCATGCCGCAGCAGCCGTGCGCCGCAGGTAATCGGCGACGGCCAGCGCGAGCACCACCCCGACGAGCAGCACGGCGACCGGCATCGTCGGGGCCACCAGGGCCGCACCGACCGACCCAGCAGCCACCAGGCCGGCGGGCAGCAGCACCTGTCGGGTGCCGCCGCAGACGGCGTGCACGCCGGCCAGGGTGAGCACCGTGATCGCCACCGACACGGCCAGGGCGAGTGCGATCGGACGCACTCCGACCGCCGCGGTCCCGGTCGTCACATCGACAGCCGCCGACAGCGCAGCCCCGACCGCAGCGATCGAGGCATAGACCGGCAGGTGGCCATAGGAGAAGACCCAGGCCGTCCAGGGCCGACGCTCCAGCAGGCTGGCGTTCTCGGTCTTGAAGTAGAGCCACCACAGCGAGTAGACGATCAGCAGGCCCCCGACGACCAGCGGCACCATGCCCCAATCCATGGGTGCGCCAACGGCATACGGGGTCGAGTGGCCGCCCCCGCCGGCGGTGTCCTGCGCGTCGGCCAGGGCCTGCTGGATGCTCTGCACCGTGGAGAGCACCACCTCACCCAGCGCGATGATCGCCAGCAACCCGAAGCGCTCGGCGATGTGGTGGGGGTGGAAGGGGGTGTTGCCGCGGGCTTCGGCGACGACCGGCACGAGCAGCTCGCAACCGACCAGCACGAAGAAGCTCCACCACAGGGCCTGCGGCAACCACAGCCGGGCGATCCAGAGCAGCTGGACGACGCTGATCAGTCCGGCATACACCAGGGCGGTCCGCCGGCGCGCCCGGTCGTCCCGGGCGACCCGCAGCCACAGGCCGACCTGTCCGAAACGCATCACCGCATAGCCGGCCACCGCGAGCACCGACTGGCCGGTCGGCGCCAGCTCGGGCACCCCCGCGGCGAAGATCAACGCCCCGGACATGACCACGAGGGACAGCAGCCGGAAGACGACGTCATCGGTGTCGTAGGCCGAAGCGAACCAGGTGTAGCTGACCCAGGCCCACCAGATGCCGAACCAGGTCATCGTGTAGCCGTAGAGCGCCGCCCAATGCCCTTCGGACAGACCGTGATGCAGGTATGCCGCGTTGCTCGCGATGGCGACGACGAAGACCAGGTCGAAGAACAGCTCCAACGGCGTCGCGACCCGACCGTGCTCGGCGCGGTCCCGACCGGTCATCGCTCGCCAGAGCGGCACGTGGACGACAGACATGGAGGCAGTATGCCGCGTGGCCCCGGGTTGTCGTCACACGTCCGGGAGGCCGTGGTCACCGACCGTCTGCGGCGGCGAGCATCCGGTGGCCGAGCGAGCGCAGGGCGTCGATGAGCTCGGGTGGCTCGAGCACCTCGAAGGGGAGCTCGAGCATCACCAGGTATGCCGCGAGCCACTCCAACCGGTCTGCCCCGGAACGCAATTGACATCTTCCATGCCCAAGTGGCTCGACGATGCCCGCAGTGGCGGGCACTCTCGTGCGCAACACAAATGCGGCACAGTCGAATCGGACGAGTGCCTGGTGCGAGTGGCCGCGGTGGGCGACGGCGGTCTGGACGAAGGCGACCGGGTCGGGGTGCTCCCGGCTGGGGCAGCGCAGGGTGGTCGGGCGCAGCTCGGAGAGCCGGTCCAGCCGGAAGGTGCGCCAGTCCGCGCGATCCCGGTCGAAGGCCATGAGATACCAACGGCGCCCGGTCGCCACCAACTGCACCGGCTCGACGTCGCGCTGCGACTGCGCGCCGGAGCGGGCGGCGTACGCGAAGTGCACCCGCACCCGGTCGCGGCAGGCCCGGGCCAGAGCCAGCAGGGCGTCGCCGTCGACCTGGTCGGTGAGCTCACCGAGGGTCATGGTCGCGTCTCTGATCGCCCGCACCTGCTCGCGCAGTCGGGGCGGCATCACCTGGTCGAGCTTGGCCAGGGTGCGCAGGGCGGGCTCGCTGGCCCCGCTGACCGTGCCGACCGCGGCCAGCCGCAGCGAGACCGCCACGGCGACCGCCTCGTCGTCGCGCAACAGCAGTGGCGGCAGGCCACGACCGGCGCCGAGCCGATAGCCACCGCCGACGCCCTGCCCGCCCTGCACCGGATAGCCCAGCTCGCGCAACTCCTCGATGTCGCGCCGGATCGACCGGGTGGTCACGCCGAGGCGCTCGGCCAGCTGGGGCCCGGTCCAGGTGGGGCGGCTCTGCAGCAGGTCGAGCAGTCGCAGCAGGCGGGCAGTGCGGGCCATGGCTCGATCATTGCGCAGATAGCGGACCGAAACTGTCCGCTTGCGCTGTCAGGCTCGCCGTGAGACGCCGCGCACCGCGGTCGTCGCCCACCGAAAGGACCGACATGCCTGTGCTTCCACCCCCGGTCAGCGACGAGCGCGGCGGCCTGGGTGCCTTCCTGGCCCACCAGCAGGCCGCCTTCCGAGCGCTGGTCCACGGTGTCGGCGAGACCGACGCCCGCGCCACCCCCACCGCGAGCGCGATCAGCCTGGCCTGGCTGATCAAGCACGTCACGGTCGTCCAGCGGCATTGGCTCACCGGGGCGCTGCGCGCGCCCGATCCGTTGACGCCACAGGACTATTCGGAGGGTGCCCAGGTGACCGACGAGGTGCTGCCCGGCGACACGCTGCCGGGGCTGCTCGCGGCATACGACGAGGTATGCCGCGACGTGCTCGCCGCGGTCGCCACCCTCGACCCGGACACCCACGTGCCGGTGCCGGAGCTGCAGTGGTTCCCCACCGACGTCGCGCACTGGTCGGTGCGGTGGGTCTGGTTGCATCTCATCGAGGAGCTGGCCCGGCATGCCGGGCACGGCGACCTGATCCGCGAGACCCTCGACGGGGCGACGATGTATCCGCTGGTCGCGGCCCTCGAGGGCACCTCCGGACGGTCCTGGCTGCAGGCCTGGAGCCCGAGCGAGCCGCCGGTGGCCACCGGGATCAGCACGGTGACCCTCGCCGCCACCGACGTCACGGCCGCCCGCGACTGGTATGCCGCTGCGCTCGGGCAGCCGGTCGACTTCGAGAACCCGTTCTACGCCGAGTTCTCGCTGGGCCGTCAACGCCACGAATTCGGCATCGTCAGTGCGCAATTCACCGACGGCCCGGTGGTCTACCTGTGGGTGCCCGAGCTCGCGGCGGCGCTCGAGCGCTTCACCGGCGCCGGCGCGCGGGTCGAGCACGAGCCGCGTGACTTCACCGGCGAGGGTCGCTACCTCGGCGCCGTGCTCGTCGACCCGTTCGGCAATCGGTTGGGCCTCATGCAGCGCCCCTATCCGACGCGACCCGCCGGTCACGCTCGATAGGTCGAGTCGAGCCGGGGCGGTCAGCCGATGTCGCGACGGCGGAAGCCGGCGAAACCGACACCGAGAAAGACCGCGAGCGCGGCGGCGAGCCAGCCCAGCTGCGCCCAGGCCGGGTCGGCGGCGCCAATCGTGGGCACGTGCCGCAGCGGGCTGATCGTCAACACGCTCTCGGGCAGGTTGAAGGTGGGCCCCAGCAGGGTGAGTCCGAAGGTGGCCAGCACCCCGAGCCAGCCCACCAGACGTCGGCTCGGGTGGGCACCGACGGCCGCGGTCGCCAGCGCGACGAGCACCCAGACCGCCGGTGCGGTGACCAACGCCTGCACGGTCACCTGCCCCTGCGAGATGGCGGCGTCGTGTCGGTGAGCCACCCAGCCGAGCCCGATGCCGGCCAGCAGCATCGCCAGCGCTGTTGCCGCGCAGGCCAGCAGCACGTTCACGGCCAAGTAGGTGGGTCGCCGCAGTGCCCCGGCCAGCAGCGGCTCCACCCGGTCGTCGGCCTCCTCGGTGTGGATGCGCATGATGATCTGCACCCCGAGCACGGCGGCGATGATCCCGATGATCTGCAGGATGGTCGCGACGAAGGCGGCCGTGAGATCGGCGGTCGACACCGCGCCGCTGGCCAGGATGTGGGTCACTGCCGGGTTCTTCGCCAGCACCGGCCCGATCGAGGTCACCAGATTGCCGAACAGCACGCCGAGACTGGCGAAGCCGAGCAACCAGCCGATGAGCGGCCCGCGGTGCAGCGCGAGGGTGAGGCCGACGAGGGTCGCGCCCCGCCCGCCCTCGGCAGACCCCGGTCGTTGCGGCAGTAACCCGAGCCCGAAGTCGCGACGCCCCTGCAGCGCGAACGCGGCGCCCACGAGCACCAGGGCACAGCAGAGGGCGACCAGCAAGGGCCAGCCGGTGGGGCTGCCGGCGGGGTCGGCCTGGCCCAGCCAGCCGAACGGGGTGAGCCATCCGGTCCAGGCCGGGCTGAGCGAGGCTTCAAGGTAGCCGCGCGCGGCATACAGTAAGCCCACGGTGGCCACCGACATCGCCGTCGCGGTGCGCCCGTCCGAGGCCAGCTGCCCGGCGACGGCTGCGACCCCGGTGAAGACCAGCCCGGAGGCGGTGAACGTCGCCGCGAGCATCGCCGACGCGCCGGCCGTGCCCCCGCTGACCCAGGTGAGCAGGAAGCAGACCACGCCGAGCCACACCGAGGCGGCGGCGGCCAGCAGCACTGCGACGAGCAGGCGCGCCTGCCGGCCGAGCACCCCGGAGGCGAGCAACTCGGCCTGGCCGGAGTCCTCCTGGGCGCGGCTGTTGCGCACCACGATGAGGATCGTCATGAGCCCAGCGAAGAGCGCGCCGAGGCTCCCCGCGCGCCAGGCGTTGAAGCCATCCGGCGTGCTCAGGTCGCGGGCCGGGCCGAAGACCAGTGACAGCGCCGGGTTCACCCCCAGGGTCGCGGCCAGCCCGCGACGCTCGGCCTCGGTGGTGAAGATCCAGCGGTAAATGAGGATCGACGAGGCCGACAGCGCCGAGATGAGCACCACCCATGGGGCGATGCTGCGGGCATCCTGGTGCAGCGAAGCGCGCAACAGCACTGTTGTGCCGGTGGCGCCATTGCCGGTGCCGCCACTGCCCGTGACGCGCGTCCGACGGCCTTCGGTATGCCGTGCGGCGCTCATGCCGAGCGCTCGGCCGCGGCCCGGGTCGGGTCGTCGTACTGGCGCAGGAAGAGATCCTCCAAGGACGCGGGGGTGACCGACAACCGGGTCATCCCGAAGGCCACCAGCGCCGCCATCGCGTCGGTGACCGCGTCCGGGTCGACGGTGGCGGTGAGCCGCAGGCGGTCGTCGAGATGGGCCTCGTGCAGCAGTGTGCGCAGGGCGTCCAGCTCCGTCGGGTCGGGGCGCCGGCCCAGGGTCGCACCGATCGACACCCGGGTCCGGCCGCGCAACTGCTCCAGGGTGCCGGTTTGCACGATCCGCCCGGCCCGGATCAGGCTCACCTGGTCGGCGAGCGCCTCGACCTCGGACAGGATGTGGCTGGACAGCAACACGGTGCGACCCTGTGCCTTGACCCGTTCGATCTCGTCCTGGAAGACCGCCTCCATGAGCGGATCGAGCCCGGAGGTCGGTTCGTCGAGGATCAGCAGCTCGACATCGGAGGCGAGCGCCGCGACGATGGCGACCTTCTGGCGGTTGCCTTTCGAGTATTGCCGGCCGCGCTTCGTCGGGTCCAGCTCGAACCGCTCGATGAGCTCGGCGCGGCGGGCTCGGTCCAAACCGCCGCGGAGGTTGCCCAGCAGGTCGATCGCCTGCCCGCCGGAGAGCCCCGGCCAGAGCGTGACGTCACCGGGCACGTAGGCCAGTCGGCGGTGCAGCGCCACCACGTCACGCCATGGGTCGCCGCCCAGCAGCTCGGCCCGCCCGCCGTCGGGGTGCAACAGCCCGAGCAGCACCCGGATGGTGGTGGATTTGCCCGCCCCGTTCGGGCCGAGGAAGCCGTGCACCTGCCCGACGTCGACCCGCAGGTCGACCCCGTCCAGCGCGACCACGGAACCGAAACGTTTCACCAGCCCGACGGTGCGGATCGCGGCCATCAACGCTCCTTCGGCAGGGCCCGCGCCCGACTGCCCCGGGCGCACTGATCCGATTCTTCACGACACCAGCCGGTATGCCGCGGGGTCACCCCCGCACGAGCGGCCCGAGGGTGCGCCCGGCCAACTCGACCATGCCGGGGACGTGACCGTTGGCGACCATGTTGATGATGATCCCGTCGACCCCGGGGTCGAGCACTCGACGTTGCACCTGCTCGGCGACCTCGTCGGGGCTGCCGACGAAATGCCGTGCGGTGAGCTGCGTTCGGGTGGCGGGGTCGAGGGCGGCGAGGTCCATCCCACGGGCCCGGGCGAAGTCGGCGTGCATCGTTCGGGCAGTGTCGCCGTCCTCGTCGAGGAAGACGAAGGCGAGGAAGCTGGTCTCCAGGGTGGCCCGGTCGCGGCCCACCTCAGCGCAACGCTGTTGCAGGGCATCGAGTTTGCCCGGCAGATCGGTGTCGTTGCAGATGAGGTTGAGGTGCGCGGCATACTGCGCGGCGTACTTGAAGGTCTTCTTCTCGCCGCCGCCGCCGAGCAGGATCGGCAGGTCGTCACGGATACGCGGCTCGTTGATGGCGGTCTCGGCGCGGTAGTGCCGGCCGGTCACCGTGGGGCGTTCCCCGCGCAGCATCGGGCCGATGATGGCCAGGGCCTCCTCGAGCTTCTCGAATCGGTCGGTGAACGTGCCGAAGTCGAATCCCAGCTGCTGGTGCTCCAATTCGAACCACCCGGCACCGATGCCCAGCACCGCACGCCCCCCGCTGACGATGTCGAGGGTGGTGACGGCTTTCGCCAGCAGCGTCGGGTTGCGGTAGGTGACGCCGGTGACGAGGGCCGACAGCTGCACCCGGCTGGTCGCGGCGGCCAGGGCGCCGAGCAGTGTGTAGCTCTCGAGCATCGGCTCGTCAGGGGTGCCGAGCCCGGGCAGTTGGTAGAAGTGATCCATGACGAGGACGGCGTCGAAGCCGGCCGCTTCGGCCTCGCGGGCCTGGGCCAACACCGTCGGGCCGATGTCCGCCGGATCCGAGCCGGGGTAGCTGAAGTTGGGGATCTGATAGCCGAGACGGATGCTCATGGGTCACGGTAACCCACTCACTACCGAGCGTCGGTCCGGGTGCGACCCGAGCATGGCCCTTGAGTCGCGCGCAGGGCCTCTTCACCGGCCTCGCATCGTGGCCAGACGGGCCACGTCGTCCGGCAGCCGGAGCGGGGTGCCCTCGACCTGACGGGCCAGACGGCGGGCCGTGGCCCGGGCCGAGCCGAGCCGACCGGCCGCGGCCTGGGTGCGGGCGGCGTGGACCAGCCAGCTGGCGTCCTCGGGGGCGACTTCGGCGCCCCGGCTGAGCCAGCGCACCGCCTGGTCGATGTCGCCGACCGCCTCCGCCGCTTCCGCGAGGCGGCGCACCGAGGCCAGGTATGCCGCGGCCGGCACCCGCCACAGGTCGCGGTAGGCGGGGTTGTCGTCGAGGGGCGCTGCGCGCCAGAGGCGGGCGGCCTCCGACGGCGCCGACTCGGCATACCGCAGCAGTCGGCGCACGTCGGTGTCGGCGTGCTTGTCGAGAGTCAGTGAGCTGCCCACCCGGACCACGAGTGGGCCTGCCGCAGAACGCAATCGGCTCAACACGTTGCGTAGCCGTCGCCGGCCGAGGGTGCCCGAATCCGGCCAGAGCAGCTCAGCGGCCCGCTCGATCGGCAGCGCGTCGTCGTGCAACGCCAGCAGCGCCACCAGGCGCATCGGCATCCCTTCGGGAACCGCGACGAGCCGGCCGTTGCGCACGATCTGCAGCGGTCCCAGCGCCGACACCTCCCAACTGTCGCTCGCCGCGTCATCCTCGGCCCCGCCCCGCTGTCCGCCGTCGCGGGCCATCTCGAGGAGCCGGGCGAGGTCGGGCTCGCCGCGCACCAGCAGGCTCGCGTCCACCGATTCAGCGAGGGTCGTCGCGGTGATCGCCTCGGCCCGTGCCTCGTCGGCCCGTCCGAGTGTGCGCAGCGCCGCCGCGAGGAACAGGTGCGGCCGGAACCGGTCTCGGGCCTCGAGGTCCTCCCCGGCGAGCACGGCAGCCGCGACGGGACGCAGCTGCTCCAGGTCGGCCTCGGTGAGTTGCTCGGCACGGCAACGCACCGCCAGCTCGGCCATGCCGACATAGGTGGGCAACTCGTCGCGTCGCGGCAGGGCAGGGGCCAAGGTCGCCGCGGCCTGAGCGAGGCGACCGACCCGCGCCTGTGCCATGGCGAGTTCGGCCATGAACCACACCCCGAGGTACTGCTGCATGAGTACCGAGGAGTAGACCTGCGCAGCAGCGTGATCCGCGTCGTCGACGGCGCCCAGAGTGGTGAGTGCGAGCGCCCGGGACCACTCCACCGTGGCGGCGTCGCGGGCCGTCGCCAGCGCCTTCACGTCGTCGTATTCGTCGAGCACCGCCAGTGCTCTGCTCACCTGGCCGGCGGCCAGCAGGACGTCCGCGCGGTAGCCGATCAGCCGGCACCGCAACGCGCTGGGCCGCTGGGCGATGGCGAGGGCCTCAATGAAGGCGTCGTCGGCCACGCCGTAGCGACCGCGAGCCACCCCGAGGTGGTAGGCGAGGGTCTGCAACACGCGGATCGCGACCCGGGGTTGCTGTTGCGCCTGGGCGAGCGAGACGGCACTGCGCAGCCGCTGTTGGGCCTCCGCCAATGACGCCGGATCGTCGTGTTGGGCTAGCACTTTGCCGAGTGCTTCGAGTAGTCGCAGGTGGGTCCAGACCTCGCTCGGTGAGACCTCGGTCAGCAGTTCGCGCGCCTCGCGTTCGATCGTCGCGATAGGCAGGTTCCCCTCGCGTGCCCCGTCGTAGATCTGCTCGGCACGCACCCAGCGCCGGGCGACCGGGTCGTCGGCGATGTGGAGCGCGGCCCGGCCGAGGAAGGCACCTCGCTGCGGCAGTGCGCCGCTTTGCTCCAAGGCCGTCGCGTATGCCGCGAGCAGCCCCAGGTGGGCCGCCCACCGGGGGGGGCGGCAGGAGGGCGACGACACCTGCGAGGGGGTCGACCGGCATCGCGTCGAGCCCGCCGAGCTGCAACCGTTCGGCCGCGCCCGCGGCCTGCTCGACCAGGCCGGCGAGCATCAGGGCGTCCACCGCCAGACCCCACTCATCGCGGTCCAGATAGCGGTTGGCCGCGGTCCGGGCCACCTTCGGCGACAAGCGGATCTGCCTGCGGCGCAGGGCCTCCTGGAACGGCCCGGCGAAGCTCAGCCAGCCGGCGTCGTCGACGGTCACCGGCACCCCAGCAATGCGCAGCCGCTCCACGGCGTCGGCGCCGGCAAGCTGCTCGGCGATCACCGAGTCGAAGGTGGGCAGCAGCGCCAACTGACGGGCGACGGCTCGGTCGGCCGGGCTCAGCCGGTCCAGGACGGTCGCGATGAGAGCCCGGATCGACCCTGTTCCTGCGGCCAGCTGACTTGCGACCGTGTGGTGTTCGGCTCCTTGTGCGACCAAGCGTACCGCCATGTCGACGGCCGCCGGCCAGCCGTTCGCGGCATCGACGAGAGTTGCCGCGACTCCCGTCCACCGGCCCGGCAGGACTCCGGCGCCGCCCCGGTCGCCGGTCAGGTCACGAGCAGCGAGTAGCGCAGCGGTCTCGTCCGCGTCGAGAGCGAGGTGCGCGGCACCCATGTCGACGAGTGCGACGCCGGCTGCACGGAGCAGTTCGGCCGCCCGGGCAAGTCGCTCGGGCAGGTGGCGACCGACGACAACGATCCGGGCGACATCGAGCTCCACGAGCTCTGCCAGCAGGGTGACGGTGTCGTCGTCGGCGGCGTGCACGTCGTCCCAGACGAGGGTGAGCTCGTCGGGGCTGCCCGCGGCATACCCGGCGAAGCCGGCTGCGAGCCGGTCCAGTGGTGCGGTGCGCACCAGCTCGGCCAGGTCGGTGAGGCCGCAGCGGTGCAGGACCGCCGCGAGATCCGCTCGGAAGCCGACCACGGTCGGGGCCACCGCGACCACGGCGACTGCACCGCTGGGGCGGAGCCGGGCGGCCAATTGGGCCACCAGCGTCGACTTGCCCCATCCGCCGGGGGCCTGGACAAGGCCGACCCGGGCCGCGCAGAGCGGCTCGAGGAGCCGCACACGCACCACAGGCTCGGCCATGTCGCGAGTCTAGGAGGCGTACCACCGTCGTACCACGCGCGACCGAGGAATGGCCCGCCCCACCTATGGTGACCCTGATAGGACTGGAGAGGGGCTCAGCGTGCAACCAATCGCATTGAACACCAAGGAATTACCACGACTTCGGGGGCTGTCCGGACGAGGTGACCGAGGATCGGCCCAGGGCGCCTCGACGTCGCCCCTACCGCGTTCGCTGCGGCCGGTGAGCCTGCGGTATGCCGCCGTGCCTGTGCTGGGGCTTGCGGTGGCCCTGACCAGCTCGTGCGCCACAGGGGGCGGTGCGGCCACCGCCGCGCCGTCGGCGCAGAGCCCGTCCGCGCCGAGTAGCGGTGCAGCGCCGGCCACCGGTGCCGCGACCCCGGCCACCTCCGCGGTGTCGACACCCGCGACGACGACCCCGGTAGCGGCGCCCCCTTCGGCACCCGCGGCGGGCACGGGCGGCAAGATCCAGACCGGCGATGTCACGCTCGGCGAGTGGGCCGTGGTCGGCTTCTATGCCAGCTCGGGTGCCCCAGACGACGGCGCCACTCCGATGCGGATGCGGATCACCATCACCGAGGGCAGGATCAGCGATCTTGCCGGCTTCAATCTCGATGCCCAGTCCAAGCAGGCGCAGCCGTTCTACGTGTCCTATGAGATCGTCAACCAGGCATCCCGGCCGTTGGAGACGGCCGGTTTCGGTGGCCGGCTGCTGGCCTATAACGCCGCCGGCGACCAGGCCTCCCGGATCGGGCTCATCGGCGATTTCCCGAAGTGCGACGGCAACCCGCCGGATTCGTTGGCCCCCGCTGCTTCCGCGAAAGGCTGCGAGGTCTTCCTCGTGCCCAATGGCCAGCGGGTCGTCGCCGCAGGCATCAACAGTGGTCCCGACTACGAGAAGTTGACCTGGAAATGAACTCATCCAGCGCCGGCCGGCAGGTCCGGCACGCCCCTGCCCTGTCGTCTGTCACCCGGTGCGTGATGCTGTCCGTCGCGTTGGCCGGCGCATTCGCGCTGGCCGGCTGCAGCTCGCCGGGGGGGTCGCCCGCTACTGGCGCCGCCACGTCGGCCAGCGCCGGGAACGCGGCGACGGCTTCGCCCAGCGGGTCGGCGCCGGTCGAACGCACGACCAACGCCGCACCGGGCGACACCGGTGTACGAGCTGACGGTTCGCATGCGTTCGGCTCCACGGTGTCGATCGCCTATGACGATCTCAGCGGTGGCGGGCCGGTCACCGTGCCACTGACGGTGACGATGACCAAGGGCGCGCTCGCCGACCTGGCCAAGGCCGAATGGGGAAGCCTGGACAAGCCGCCGGCGTCGGGCTGGACCCCCATGTTCGTCACGGTGGCCGTCAAGAACACCAGCACGCGCGTGCTCCAGGGTGGCGGGCTGGGTGGCATGACGGCGCTCATCGACTCGTCCGGTGCTCCACTGCAACAGTATTCGATGTCCGCGGGGGTGCCCAACTGTGTGGCCGATCCGCCGACCTCGATCGCGCTCGGGGCCGACGCCAAGGTCTGCGTCATCTATGCGGTGCCCGACGGCAAGCAGGTCGACCGGCTGAATGTCCTGAGCGGCCGCGAGGTCATGGTCTGGCGGTGATCTGCGCACGCGACCCGGCGTCGCCTGCCGGGTTCGCCGGATTGCATCGCCTTCGACTCAATTGCGGGTCTTGGTCATCACGAGATCGGCGGTGTTGGGTGGCATGACCTGGGTGGTCGAGCTGTCGTATGTGATCGCCGTGGAGGGCAGCGTCGCCGGCAGCGCGGCGACCGGTGCGGTGACGACGGTCGCGACAGGGGTTATTGCCGCGTTCCAAGATGGGACGGCGGGCGATACGGCAGGCGAAGTTGGTAGCCGACACATGGCTACGCAACCGGATCCGGCGAGGGCGCCGCGGGTGGTCAGCGCGGCAGCGCCTGCAACGCCATCCGCAGGGCGAGCCGTTCCCGCGGGTCGTCGAGGGCGCTGCCGAAGAGCTCCTCGAGGCGGCTCATCCGATAGCTGACGGTCTGCGGGTGCACGGACAGGTCCGCGGCGCAGGCGGCCCGGTCGCCATGGTGCCCGAGCCAGGAACGCAGGGTGGCGGTGAGGGTCGCGCGCTTGGCGTCCGGGAGGGCCGCCAGTGGCGCGAGGGCGCGGTTGGTGAGATCTGCGAGCAGCCGTGGGTCGGCGTGCAGCAGCAACTCGGGCAGGTGGTCGGCCGCGTGGACGACCGGTGCGCTCGCGATGACCCCGTCGGCGACGACCCGCTGCACCGCCCGGGCGTGCATGAGCGACAGGTGGATCTCCTCGAGTGGACGCACCGTCCCGACCGCCAGAGGGGCCAGCGCTTCGAGGACGCGGACGTGACTGCGCAGACTGTCGGCCGGGATGATCGTGCACACCTCGCCGTCCTGCACGGCGACCAGCACGTCCGGCGGCAGGATGATCGGGCGCGGGCCTTCGGGCGTGCGGGCCAGCGGGGCGACGGCCGCCGCCGCCCGCTCGGGCAACGCCCAACCCGCTTCTGCGGCAAGCTCGGCCAGCTGGGGAGCGTGCGACGAGGCTGCGCCGGAGAGCAGTGTCTCGGCCAGTTGCTGACGAATCCGGTCGCGTTGGCCGGCGCGCGCGGCGTGGGCCTGGGCGAAGCCGAGGGCGCTCGTCGAGGACAACTCTTCGATGTAGGCGAAGATCGCCTCGGCGAGGCGCACGAGCTGCTCGGTCGGCACCCCGGCGGCCATCGCGGCCGCCGAGAAGTGCCGCCAGGCGCCCTGCGCGCCCCGACGGTAGGCCGCCAACAGGATCGTCATCGAGCGACCGTGTCGGTCCTCCCGGGCCCCGAAACCCTCGTAGATCTGGCGCAACTCGTCGTCGAGGGCCGGTTCGTCACCCCCGAGCAGCCCCAGGAAATGCTCCAGGGCGCCCTCGACGCCCCGACGCAACGCCTCCCCGTAGGGCCCCCCGAGGTCGCTGCCGAGGTCGGGCAGCTCCTGCGCGATCTCGGCGAGGGTCTGCTCCGACAACGCCCCGAGGGTCGGGCGAAGCACGGTCGCGATCGCCGGGTCGATCGTCGACCAGGGGCGCAGTCGGTGGCCGGCCAGGGTCGCTGCGCGGGTCCCGGCGCGACCCTCAGCCGGTATGCCGCGTGCCGCCCCCGAGACCTTCTTTGTCACCATGTCATAACTCTGTCAGGTCAGACTGTGCCCGTGGGGGGAAGAGTGCCGCTGAGGTTGTCACGCATGCTGGAAGTATGCCGAGCATCGAGCAGACGATCAGCAGCCCGCGGACGATCAGCCAGGCGACGATCAGTCGCCCGCAGCCGACCACCGGCGCACAGACGATCATTCAAGGCGGCATGGGTGTCGCCATCTCCGACTGGCGACTGGCCCGGGCGGTGTCCCGGGCGGGTCAGCTCGGGGTGGTGTCGGGCACCGCGCTGGATGTCGTGCTCACCCGGCGCCTGCAGCGTGGCGACGAGGGTGGGCACGTGCGCCGCGCGTTGGCTGCTTTCCCGGTGCCGCAGGTCGCCCAGTGGATCCTCGACGGGTATTTCGTCGAGGGTGGGATCGCGCCCGACGCGATGTACCGGCCGGTGCCGCGGCATACCCATGCGCCGGGGCGACACGTGACCGAGCTGACCGTGGCCGCGAACTTCGTCGAGGTGTGGTTGGCCCGCGAGGGCCATGACGGCCGGGTCGGGATCAATTACCTGCGCAAGATCGAATTGCCTTTGCCGGCAGGGCTATACGGCGCCATGCTCGCCGGGGCGACGGACGTGCTCGTGGGCGCCGGCAGCCCGGCGGAGATCCCCGGCATCGTCCGGCGCCTGGCCCAGCACGAGCGGGTCACTCTGCAGACCCGCGTGCAGGGCTCCCGCTCGGATGAGACCCTCGGCGAGTTCCACTTCGACCCGCGCGCCCTCTGGCCCGAGGACGCCCCACTGCCGGGTCCGCTGGCGATGCCCCGGGTACTGGCCATCGTGGCGTCCGCCGAGTTGGCGGCCGGGCTGGCCGCGAACCCGGACACCCGCCCCGGAGGGTTCGTCGTCGAAGGGCCGTCGGCCGGTGGGCACAACGCACCGCCACGCGGGCCCCGTCGGGTCGACGAGCTCGGGCAGCCCGTCTACGACGAGCGCGACGACGTCGACCTCGCCGCCGTGCTCGCCCTCGGGCTGCCGGTCTGGGTGGCCGGT
>WBZP01000576.1_pt2 | contig 40610 bp, 46 predicted proteins | sample 5204301 | NCBI WGS metagenome assembly WBZP01 (sample SAMN12412401, study PRJNA552823) | activated sludge metagenome | isolation source: activated sludge from nitrification reactor of wastewater treatment plant... | place: USA: Pennsylvania | collected 2017
GGCTCGTCGGCCCAGATCACCACCCCGACGTGCTGGCGTCCGAGCCGGTAGTTGAGGCGCCCTTCGGCGAGATCGCTCGCGACCGCGGCCCCACTGGCGATGAGTTGGATCATGGCGACCGCGTCGGCGTCGGTCCGGCCCGCCGCCGCCACGAGGTTGACCTCGTTCAACGCGCTGATGGAGTCCATGGCGTACTGCACGATCGAGTGCGCGGAGACGTCGAGGACCTCGGCCAGGACGGCGGCGTCCAGGTCGAGCGCGAGGCATTCCTCGACCCAGCGCCGCCACCCGATACCCAGGGCCGCACGCCAGCCGGCGGCGAAGTCCGGTCGGATGCCGCGGGAGGCCAGATCGGTGAGGTACTCGCTGGTTCGGGCCCCGACGTACGGCTCGACCCGTCGCCCCGGGTGCTGAACGTGCGAGGTGAGCCACTGGAGCAACTCGGACCGGTTGAGTTCGTAGTCCTCCTCCATGAGCGAGGCATCGGACTGGAGCGCGGGGGCGTCCTGGGCGAGACGGGCGGGTTCGACGAGCGCCGCGATGAGGGTGTCGCTCTCGGCGAGCAGTCGCTGGCTCACCGTGCGGATCGCTTCGGCTGGCGCCGGGCCGGGTGGCGTCCAGAGCTCGTCCATAGCGTCAGTCTGCCCCGGGGCGGCGCTCTCGACTAGGTCAAGGCCAGTTCGGCCTCAGCGTCGACCCCTTCGGCAAGTCGATCGTGGACCGCTTCCGCCGCCCGCCATCCGGTCAGGACGGCGCCGTTCAGCGAGCCGGCCCATTCGCCGGCGCTCTCGGTTCCGGCCCAATGGATGCGTCCATGGGGTTCGAGCAGGGCGCTGCCGTAGCTCGTCGTGGCATACGGGCCGACTGCGGCGTTCGGGCCACCGGGCGCGAATTCGTCTGTGCCCCAACAGTGGTCGGCATAGTCGAGGGGTGCTGCGGCCCGGTCCCCGTACAGGTCGACGAGTTGCCGGAGCACGCGCTCCCGACGCTCCTCGACGGTGAAGCCGTCGAAGAAGACGGGGTCGCAGAAGGCGACGAGGACCCCGGGACCATGCTCCGGCGACACGTCGAAGGTGATGAAGACCGGCCCGGAATCGGTCAGGGCCTCACCCGAGAGGCCATTGGCCCGCCAGAACGGCGTCTCGTATGCCGCGAACGCCTTGCTCAACGCGCCCATCCGCCAGGTCCGGTTGAGTCCTTCGGCAGCCGCCGGCAGAGCGGGGCTGAACTCGATGTCAGCCCGGTGCTCGGGAGTGGCGGTGACGATGGCATACCGGGCGGTGTAGGAGGTGGAATCGGTGGTGACCACGACGCCGGTGTCGTCCTGGCTGATGCTGCGGACCGGTGCGCCCACGACGACCCGGTCGCCCAAGGTCGCGGCGACGCGCTTGGCGATCTCCTGGGTCGTCTCGCGCAGTCGGTCCTGCTGTTGCCCGCCTTCGACGTCGAGCATGTGGTCCAGGCCGCCGGCCGCCTTGGAGTAGCGCAGCACGTGCAGCAGTGAGACTTCGGCCGGTTGGCAGCCCCACTGCACCTTGCTGACGATGTTCATCAGGGCTCGGGTGGTCCGATGTGGACGGCGGCGATCCAACCAGTCGCCGAAGGAGATGGCGTCGAGGCGGGCAGCGTCCGGCGAACTCCAGGCGGCGTCGACGTCAACCTTCTTCATCAGTCGCTCCAGCGCCAGCTGCATCCGTGCCATGTCGACGAGGACGATGGGGGAGGGGGTGGGGATCGTGAGCTTGTAGGTGAACCGGCGCCCGCCCATCCAGGCCACATTGCGCCCCTCGGCATACTGCGGCATCGTCGTGCAGCCCACCCGGCGAGCCAGGTCGAGGACGGCGGTATGCCGTCGCGCCACCCAAGTCGCGCCGAAATCGACGGGTATGCCGCCCACTTCGCCGGTGAGTGATCGGCCGCCGACGCGGTCCCGGCCTTCGAGGACGACGACGGAGCACCCTCTGCTCACCAGCCGTTCGGCGGCGCTGAGCCCGGCGAAGCCCGCGCCGACGATGACGACGTCGACGGATTCAGCTTCCGGGCGGGTGGGGGTGGCTGGCGACTTACGAGAGGCTGACATGGGTTCCTCCGGCGCCCACGCGCTGGGCGTGCTGGGCGATGTATTCGGTGATGGTCGGGACAAGTGCTTCGGGGATGTGATGTCCCATGCCGGGAATCACGACGTGCTGAGCGGCCGGGATGGCGGCGACGGTGGCCGTGCCACCGCTGGGGGCCACCATGAGGTCGCGGTCTCCGTTGAGGACCAGGGTCGGGGCGGTGATCCGATGCAGCTGGGCCGTGCGGTCCCCACTGCGTTGGATCGCCTGGATCTGCCGGGCCACACCGGCCGCCTGGTCACCGAGGCAGCGGTCCCAGCCGCGGGCCGCGATGGCTGCCTCGTGGCTGTCGTCGATGGGGTAACCGCGTCCGGCGATGTGAGCCGTGATCCGCAGATGAGCGCGGACCGCGGCCGTGCGGGACCGAGCGGGTGGGGCGAGGAGGCGCACGATGCTCGACAGGGCGGGCTGGCCGACCTTCTTGGCACCGGTCGTCGAGTAGATCGAGGTGAGGGACAGCACCCGAGCGGGCTGACTGGTCGCGATCGTTTGGGCGATCATGCCGCCCATCGATCGCCCGACGAGGTGCACCCGGTCGATGCCGAGGTGATCCAGGACGCCGATGGCGTCCTGTGCCATGTCAGCCAGCGAGTAGGCGTCCTCCCGGGGCACGGCCAGGGCCTGCCGCCATATCGACGGGGCCGGCGTGGACACGAAGGTCGACTGGCCGACGTCGCGGTTGTCCATGGCGACCACCTGGAACCCGTGACCGGTGAGCGTGTCGACGAACGTGTCACCCCAGAAGGTGAGGTCTTCGCCGAGTCCGGCAATGAGCAGGATGGCTGGGTCGGTGGCCTTGCCGTAGTGGCGAAAACAGATGCGGATGCCGGAGAGGAGCTGCACCTGCTGGTCGTTATCCGGGAGAGGTGGGTGCTCAGACATGTGCGGCCACCGACTCGTGCGCCGGGCGGAGCACTGCCGAACGACGACTGAACACGAGGTGTTCATCGGCCACCGGGCCGCGCAGGGCCTTGGCGTCCTCCTGGTAGGACATGGCCATCCGCCACGGGGCGGTCGGGCCCTGCTTGGGCAGGACGGCGGCGCCGCGCTTGGCATACCCGGACTGAAGGTCCATGACGGAGCGGTGCTCCATGCCCGGCACCGCGACGGGAACAGCCTGGGCATAATCGTGCTCGTCCATGTGGCGCATCAGGTCGATGAAGTAGCGACACATGAGGCTGATCTTGAGGGTCCACGACGAGGTCGTGTAGCCGATCGCCATGGCCCAGTTCGGGATTCCGCTGAGCAACATGCCGCGGTATGCGACGCTCTGGGTGATGTCGACGGGTTCGCCGTCGACGACGATCGGCATACCGTCGAAGAGGCGCATGGTCAGGCCGGTCGCGGTGACAATGATGTCCGCGCGTAGTTCCTCGCCCGACTCGAGCAGGATCCCGTCGGGGGTGAAGCGGACGATCTTGTCGGTGACCACCGACGCGTCGCCGCGCGCGATGGCCTCGAAGAAGTCGCCGTCGGGTGCCAGACACAAGCGCTGGTCCCACGGGTTGTACGGCGGGTGGAAGTGCTTGTCGACGTCGAAGCCCTTCGGGAGGCGCTTGATGTTGTCGCGACGGATCATCGCCCGGCCCGCCCGGGGGAAAGCGCGCAGCCCCTTGACCACGGCACGCTCCACCCAAATGTTCTTGAATCGCGTTGCGGCATAACCGCGTTCGGCACCGAGAAGTCGAGTGAGGGTGAGTGCAACGCTGTCGACCCGTGGCATCGACATGATGTAGGTGGGGGTCCGCTGGAGCATGGTCACGTGCTGCGCAGCGCCCTCTCCCTTGAGCATCGAAGGGACCATCGTGACGGCGGTTGCGCCACTGCCGATGATGACGACGTTCTTGTCCTTGTAGTCGAGATTCTCGGGCCAGTGCTGCGGGTGGACGACGAGGCCTGCGAAGTCGTCGCGGCCCGGGAACTCCGGGGCGTACCCCTGGTCGTAGCGGTAGTAGCCGGTCGCGGCAAAGACCCAGCCGGTGCGGATGGTCTTGGTGGTCGTCGCACCGGTCGTCGGGTCAGCCACGTCGAGAGTCAGGGTCCAGGTCGAGTCCGCCGTCGACCAGTCGGACCGGACGACGCGGTGCCCGTACCGGATGAGGTTGGTCAGGTGGTTCTCCTCGACCGTCTCGCGCAGGTACTCGAGGATGAGGGGCGCGTCGGCGATGGCGTTCTCGTGCCGCCAGGGCTTGAAGGCATACCCGAAGGTGTGCAGGTCGGAGTCGGACCTGATGCCCGGGTAGCGAAACAGGTCCCACGTGCCACCGATGTTGTCGCGGGCTTCGAGGATGACGATCGACTTTCCGGGCAGCTCCTTGCGGAAGTATGCCGCGGCGCCGATCCCCGAAATCCCCGCGCCGATGATCACGATGTCGAACTCGTCCACCCCGCGCGTCGCCTGCACCGTCATGACACCCACTCCTTTGTTGTCCGTGCGAATGAGTCCACTGTCGTCGGGGGAGTGGGGTCCCAACTACGGCAGCGCGCACCTACTTCCCGTCGGTCGGGGTGCATCGTGCACTCGCCGTCGGCTGGTGGCTAATGGCCGTACCGATTAGCCGGTAGCCAAAGGCCCCACAGGATGACCGCCAGCACAAAACGATCTGGACTGACCTAGCTCGATGCCCGGGCCTGGCGGGGACAAAACGTGTCTAGCGGTCGGAATCCAATGGGCCGCCTAGGCCTTGCCGACGGACCCCCCGACGTCCGTCCACTTTGGACTGGGGTTCGCCCTAGGGACTAGTTGTGCGATGTGCCCCCCGCGCGCGTGCAATTTCGGCTGCGTCTCGACAGGGGTGTCGAGATGCAGCGAAGATTGAACTCTTGCCCGATGAACTTTAAGTTGCCGGAGGACTCGGTCGGTGCGACGGCGCTCGCTCCTTCGATTACGCGAGTACGTTGCGGCGTCCTGTGGCTTGCCCGCACTTGCCCAACACGACGAATGCGACTGCGGAGATGCTCATGACTCCGGCGCTCCTGGTATCCGTCGCGGCGCTGATCTTCACCGTTTCGAGTTTCTGGTGGCTTCAAGCTCGGCGCGGCAAGCTCATCATGTCGAGCATCCCGGCGTTCTCGGGCTACGTTGCGACCGATCGCCGGCTCGGCGTCAGACTTCCGATCTGGCTGTACAACACCGGGGCACGAACGCGACTCGTCGACGAGTTGCGGCTGGTGTTTCCCTCATGGGACGACGGCCAGGCCCAGGGGCAGCCGTTCATGGCGATGACCCAGCCCCGAAGCAATCGACCCATGCCCGCGGCAGCGCTTTCGCGCGCAAGGGTCTCCATCGATCGCCCACGCTTGCACATTCTCACGAGTCGAGGCTTCTTCCTTGGCGAAGACTACTGCCAGATGGTGCGTAGGGCTTGGGCGAGAGTGTTGGCGGGCGCGGAGGTGCTGTTGCAGCTGACGACGATGCTGGTCTGTCGGTCCGGGGCGACCCCGAAGAGAGTGACTTCGCCTGCCCAGGTGCCGATGTGGCTGAGACTGCCGTCGCTCCCGACCAGGATGCCGGCGCCGTATCGACTTCCGGCCGGATCGCCGGTGTCGACGGCGTCCGCGACGGCCGCAGCGGGGAGGGATGGGTGCCCGGGGAGACCCTTGCGGTAGTAGTCCGCCCATTGCGCGAGTTCCGATGGTGTTCCAACGATCCCGCCGTCGCCGATCTGCTTCCACGCCGAGGTGACGGGCTTGCCGTCGGAGTACCCGGTGACGGTGTCGGGTGAGGCGGGCTCGAGTGCGAGTGGCGCTGCACCGAAGACCTGGCCTGCGAGGAACTCGCCGAAAGGCATGTTCGTGACGGTGCTGGCGATCTCGGCGAGGAGGACGTAGTTGGAGTTGGAGTAGTCGAACCGCCCCGGCTCTGCGGGCGTGGTTGCTGCTATCACCGCGAGAGCGTCTGCTTGAGTCGTCGGGTCGGCCAGGGTGTGGCCTTGACCGGTGAGGGTCGGAGCGTAGTCGGAGATGCCGGTGGTGTGGTGCAGCAGGTCTGCGACTGTGATGCGTTCGGCCCAGGCCGGCAGAGCCGGCAGCCAGTGCCTCACCGAGTCAGATAGCGAGAGCGCCCCCTCCTCGGCCAGGAGGAGAATCGCGGTCGCGGTGAACTGCTTTGACACAGATGCGAAATCGAACCGGCTGCCCGTGGTCAGAGAGGTGTGAGATGCGGTGTTTGCCAGGCCGAGCGCGCCCGCCCAGACAACGTGGCCATCTCGAGCAACAGCGGCAGAGCAACCCGGTTCAGAAGACGTGAGCAACTGGTTGAGGACCGCGTCGCTCTGCTGGATTCCATCTGCGCCCGAGGTGCGCGGGGTGACTGCCGGCGCGGACACGCACCCCGCCAACAACAGGCACGCTGCAACTATCGTGGCCGCGACACCAGCGGGCCGGTACGTGCTCATTGCAGGCTGTCCCGGTCGACGTGCAAGAGGTCGAATGCCCTGGCCGTCGTGCCATGCTCGCGGTGAGCTGCAGCGCGGATGATGTGGGAAGTGCGCAGACCCTGCGGCCGTGACTGACGGGCAAGCAGCCGAGCCCGCTCCAACACCTCACCCAACGATTCCTCACCTCGATACACACGCCCACGCGCTACGGCGGGAAGAGCGGGAAAAGTGTCCGGGTGAAGCCCGATCGTCTTAAGGGCTTCCGCATGGACAGTGTCCACGGCGTGCCGGAACTGGTCCGCGTCAAACCCCAGGAGAACGCGCCCCGATTCATCACTGTCGACGAGAGCAGCTAGCACAAGGTGCTCAGCCCCCGGCAGTTCATCCCCCATCGCGTGCGCCTCGCGTTCGGCGGCCTCTAACAACGCCGCGACCGTCCGCATGTCATTTACCAAAGCCATCACTGTCTCCCTTTCGAAAAGGTCGTTTAGACGGAGCGAGGCGTTTATGAGCAGCCTGCGCGCTCGTCCCCAACGCCTGACCGATCAGAGACCACGTCCAACCCTGCGCGAGAGCACGATCAACTGCGGCCCGTTCCAAGACCGCCGCTGCCCGACGCATGGCAACGACCGACGCAAACGCCGCCGCCGGGTCGTCTACAGATGCGTCCGGCTCGCTTACCATGTCATCAACCATAGTTGATGACATGGCGCGCCGTCAACTCATGTTGATATCGTGAGACGCGAGCCGTCTCACGGAGGTGCTCCGCATCGATGCCACCGGAGCCCTGGTCTCCACTCACCACTGTGCGCAGACGAAAGCAAGCGCTGCGCAACGTCCTCATGGCGCTCGCCGAAGTGAGAGTGGACGCGAGCCATGTCGACATCTGGGTCGCCCCTTGACGGGTCTGGGCAGGGGCGCTGGCATCATCGGTGCGGGCCACGGCGGCAAGGTCAGCAGAGGTCGGCTCGCTGCGGGTCGGTGCGTTCGCCCCCGGTGAGTAGAAACACTCGGCTTGGGCCTTGCCGCCCAGACCAGGATCGAGTTCGATGGGTACCGAGTCCGACCTCCAGCATGAGCACGTGCTGGACGATGGAGCCTTAGATATTCCGCGAGTTGGGGGAGCAGATGTCTTGGATTGGTCGTCGTCCGGTTCGGATCGTGACGGCAATCGTCGTGTCGGGCGCGGCATCGTTGGCCATGGCAACGGTCAGCTCGGCCGCAATCAACAGTCACCTCACCGACTTTGACGGTGATGGCCGGACCGACATCGCCTTCGGCGGTGGTGGACTGATCTCGGTCCAATACGCCTCCGGGAGGACCCAGAAGATCACAACGGCTGCGCTCGGGACCACCGTGCCCGGTTTGGGTATGTCGGTCGCGGATGACGTCAACGGCGACGGATTCACCGACCTCGCCATTGGGGCTCCCGTCGACCAGGAATGCGACGAGAATTGCCCCCCGGTCTACCCGCCTGGCGAGGCCTTCATTCTCTTCGGGTCCTCCGGGGGTCTCCGCACCGACAACGCGGTACACCTGAAGTCGCCGTACCCGGTTGGCACGTATAACGGCAGCTTCGGATCGAGCGTGGCCATCCTTCGCGCCCCCACGCCCGTCCTTGTCGTCGGTGAGCCTCTCGCGATGGTGGCCGGGCAGGAAATGGCCGGCGTGGTCCACCTCTACACCCCCTCGGCAGCTGGCGCCGCTGGTCCCCTGCGGACCATCACCCAGAACTCGACGGGCGTGCCTGGCGCACCCGAAACCGGTGACATGTTCGGTGCTGAGGTGGTGGCATCGGGCGCCAACCTCGTCGTGTCCGTCGCCTACGAAGACATCGGAACCGTCGAAGACGCTGGAATGTTGACGGTCTTCCGGTTCTCCGCACCGACCGCGTTCACCGCGTGGGGATACACCCAGGACACCGCTGGCGTGCCGGGCGCTGTCGAAACGCGGGACCGCTTCGGCGGCCACTTGGCCATTGATGGAAACCTGGTGGTGACCGGAATTCCAGATGAGGCGATCGGAGCGGCCTGGCAGGCCGGGATGATCCAGCCGTTCACGCTGACCGCCACCGGCGCGGTGTTTGGGCGTGAGATCACTCAGAACTCACCCGGAATTCCTGACACCGCCGAGCCAGAAGACCTGTTTGGGTCGGATGTCGCCATTCTTCGAGGATGCGGAGGAAAACCGGCCTATGCGGTGACCTCCAGTGAAACCATAGGCTCAGTGAAGTACGCGGGCTCGGGCTATGTCATCCCGAGTGTGCCGTCCACGGCGTGCCCGATCGTGCACTATGTCGCCGGTCAAGCGCCGCTACTCGGCACACTCAGTCAGGTGGGTAACCCCCGGCTTCAGGGAACCGTCCGCACGTCGGCGACGGCAAGCGACACCCTCTACCTGGTCACGGCAACCTCGAGCAACTCCCCGGCTAAGTACTACCGCCTCACCCTGAAGTCGCCGTACACGACAGTGGCCACACGGACCGAGATCACGGGCGACTCCTTCGTTACCCACATCACGCCGCCAGCGCCGTAGGGGCGCGCTGGGCTGCGGCGTGATCGCGCCGATCTCGCGGGCAAAGGCGTCACCTTTCTGCGCCAACTGTTCACGTATGCCGCGGACAACACGTTTGTCGGCATCATCACCATGTACGGCGACAACTACGGTGACCTGCCGCTACTCGGACCTTTCACGGCCGTGTTCATCACTCGCGAGGGACCCGACTACGGCGTGCACTCGATCGTCGGGCTCGTCCTGCTCATCCCCGTCCTCGTGCACCTCTCGAGCAAGCTGGGCTGGATCGCCAGGGCATGCTCACGGGCAGGATGGCCCCGAAAGCGCCCGAACAGTCGCCTCAATGCGGCACTCGCGCTGGCCACAGCGACCGTGATCATCATCGGCATACCTGCCTGGACGGGTGCGTCGCTGTCGAATGCCCCGCATGCCATCTCGGGTTTGGCGTCGATAGCTCTCGCGCCAAGCGGGGCGCCTTCGATAGGCGCGTGGCCGCGGCTAGGCCCGGTCGAGTGTCGGCGGTGCGTCCTAGCCTGGCTGCATGCGACGTTTTGACGACGAAGACCTGGCCGGGGCGGAGTTCCGCGAGTGCGACCTGAGTGGGGCGCGTTTGGTCGGCGTTGTCATGGAGAACGTTGAGATCGACGGCCTGGTCACCAACCTCAGCGTTAACGGGGTCGAGGTGATGCCGTACGTCGAGGCGGAGCTCGACCGTCGCTACCCCGTGCGGCTGCTCATCCGCTCCGAGGATCCGGGAGATCTGCGCATGGCCTGGCAACAATTGGGGGATGACTGGGCCGCGACCATCGAGCGAGTCCGGTCGATGCCTGAGGGCACCGAGCACGAGAGTGTTGACCGCGAGTGGTCGATGGTCGAGACGCTGCGCCACCTCGTCTTCGTGCACGACTCCTGGTTCCGGCGCTGCGTGCTTGGACTGACCGAACCGTTCACGGCGATGGGGCTGGCATCTGCGTTCGTGCCGGATCAGGAGGAGCTGGGTCTCGACCCGTCGGCTCGGCCGGAGCTTGACGAGGTGCTCATCGTCCGCGAAAGGCAGGCGTCGGAGGTTGAGGCCTTCCTGGCCGAGGTCACACCCGAACGACTCGCCATGCCCGCGCCGGTGCCGGACGACGACAGATGGCCGCCCTATGCCAAGGGCCGGCGAGTGCAGCAATGCCTCGGCACGGTGCTCAATGAGGAATGGGAACACCACCGCTTCTGCGTGCGCGACCTGGATAAGTTGTCGCGGCGGGGCGTCCTGTAGGCGTCTCGATCGAACACCGCATGCTCATCGGCATGACGCCGGTATGCCGTCTCTCGCACTGGTGATGGTGCCACCTCGTTTCGTCCGCTGTGGTGATACGCGCCGCCCGACGAATTCCGGTGCGCCTGAGTTCCTCGGCGATCACGGACCTCATTTGATCATGTCCTGCCGGCCGACTCGCTGGCACACCGCTGTCGAGATGCAGCGGAGCAGTCGATACCCCGTTCGTGTTGGTGGTCACCGGGCTTAGCCGTCGAAGCGCGCCGCGGCGTCCGCGGCCTCCATGCCGAGGACCTGGCGCACGAGCAGCAGGCCGTCGATCCTGGCCACGACGGACAGGGCCGCGGCATGCGGATCCTCGCGGTCCGCTACCAGCGGTTCAAGCCAGTCGACCCACGTGTTCACGAGGTCTCTTGCGATGGTTGGGTAGGGCGCTTGCCCGGCCGCGGCCAGGCCCACGACCTCGAGGAAGATCGCCGCGATCGGCTCAACCTCGGGCGTTCGGAACACCTGCCACGCATCGGCGACGAGCTCATCTGGTGGGCGGCAGGTGCCGCCGAAGGCGCGAGCCAGCACCGACTGCAGTTGCAGGCCGAGAGCTCCCAGGGTCTCCAGGATGAGGTCGGTCTTCGTCGGGAAGTAGTAGACGACTACCCGATCGGGAATGCCGAGCCGTCGGGCCAGTTTGCCGTAGGTCAGCCCAGCCAGGCCGTCGGAGAGGGCGAGCTGCTGAGCCTCCTTAAGGAAGGCCCCGCGGTCGTACTTATAGCCCACCGGCCACAGCGTACTGGGCAGTTCCGCCACAATGGCTTGCGACCAATCCGAGTTATAACTACATTTTGGTCGTGTCCTTCACTCAGGTAGCCCCCATCGTCGCGGCGTGCGCCGCCCTCGGCTTTGCCCTGTTCCGGGCTACCACCCGGCGCCCGGCCACAAGCAGGGGGTGGTGGTGGCCGGCAGGGGTGAGTGCGGCATTCCTGACTTTCAGCCTGGGGGCCATGTTCCGAGAGGGGGCACTGGGGTTCTGGACGGAACACGTGCGAAACCTCTGGGGCAACCAGATCTGGTTCGACTTGCTCATTGCGGCGAGCGTGGCGCTTTTCCTGCTGATCCCCCGGGCACGCAAGGTCGGGCTAACCCCGGTGCCGTGGGTTCTGTTTGCACTGGCGACCGGCGGGATCGGCCTCCTCGCCTTCCTGGCCGTCGTGCTTCGGCGTGAGGCCAGCTGGCATCCTGACGCGTCTCACGATGCCAAGATGACGCGTGCGCACGACGGTGACCTTCGATGAAGAAGGGGCGGGTCTGAGCGCAACCGCACTCGGGGCGGCAGCGGCGTGAAACGTGCGCGAGGCATCCCGGTGAATGCCGCCCTGGACGAGCACGATGCCCTGGCCTGGGTCGCTATCGACAGCAGCCCACGCTCTGTCGCCTGGAGATCCACGAAGCATGAGTGAGGGCGGTTTGCGCACGCGCACGCGCCCGCGAAGCTGACGGGTCAACTGTCCGACCGCAACGCCCCGGCAGCGGTTTCCATCGGGAAGTTGTCAGACGTCCCGTCGCCGAACAAGGGCTACCGCTGCCGCACCGAAAGCGATAATCCACGCCGCGAAGACCGCGATCACGTTTGAACCGTCGAGCCGAGACCTCGACCAGCCGACGTCGTGTCTCCACCTTGTGCTGGGGCGCATACCTTGCCAAACCGATTGATGCCCGGGCCACGCCCGGAGGAGGAATACACCGATGAGAGCGTTCATCTTGGAGGGGTATAGCCGTCCCTTCCGAGAGGTAGAGATGCCGCGGCCGAGCCCTGGCCCCGGCCAGGTCCTCGTGCGGATGGCCGCTGCTGGGATCAACCACGCTGGCGAGCGCAGCCGCCGGGGCGAGTTCAAGCTGCTCTTCCACCCCAATGTGCCATCTGTTGCCGGCGGAGAGTTGTCGGGTGAGGTTGTCGCTGTGGGAGAAGGGGTCTCTCGCCTTGCCGTCGGAGACGCAGTCATCGCGTACACCGGTGTCGTGGAGATGGGCGCGTTCGCCGAGTTTGCCGTGGTCAAGGAATCGGCCGTGTCGCTGGCGCCGGTAAGTGTGCCGCCGGGCTTAGCTGTCGACGCGCCCCGCGACGTCCAGCGTCGAGGCGAAGAAGGACAAGATGCTGTCGACGGCGTGTTGGCTGCGCTGCTCGGTGACCGTTGAGTGTCCCTCGCCGTCCAGTTCGACCTTGAGGAAGCGGTCGCCCAACAGGTCCGTTAGCGTGTCGAAGCGCGTGCCGGTGGCGCGGTCCGACCGGTACCGGACGCCCAGCACGGAGCACCCATCGGCAGCGCGCCGGACCACGGCATTCAGATCGGCCGGGGACAGACCCAGGTCGGCGGCTCTTGTCTGCCCAAAGGCGAAGGGGGTACTGGGCTGGCACAAGACCGGCGCGACAGTGGCTGACTCGACCATCATGGCCAGCGCGTAACCGCCGGTGAAGCACATGCCGAGGGCGCCGACTCCAGGCCCACCGAGTTCCTCATGCAGGGCGACGGCCAGGGAACGCAACCAATCGGCCACCGGAGCCGTCCGACCGACCGCGATCTTGGTGAACTCCCGGTTGACGCAGATCTTGGGCAGGGTGCGCATGACGTCCCCGCCGCTGACGGTCCGTCCGATCGGCCCGAACAGGTGCGGAAGCACGACGGTGTATCCGGCCGCCACCACTTCCTCGGCGAATCGGATCACGCCATCGGTGAGTCCGGGCATCTCGTGAATGATGATGACGCCGGGGCCATGACCCTTGCGGTACGTCGGATGGGTGGTCGCACGCCCCGCGACCTCAGCGGTGTGCGTCCCGGCGGCCCAAGACGCCAGGGCTGGCGTGGGCGGCATCGACGTGTGCGACATGATCAGACTCTAGGTGGGCCTGGCCGGCGACCGAAACCAGGTCGGCGATGAAGTTCGCCTAGCGCGCCAGCGCAGCAAGGCCCGCGGCAGCCTCACGAACCGCCCACGCCCGGCCGTGTCCCGAAGCTCCAAGCAGAACCTCCATGGCCAGACCGTCCATCAAGTGGCAATACAGACTCGCGGCGGCGAGGCCGTCGGGCGGTGACGCCGGTTGGAGTAGCGCGGCGATGCACAAGGTCCAGGCGTTCGCCAGCTCCTGCAGCCGATCCCGTGTCGCGATGTCCTCTGGCGGGCGCGCCAGCACCTGGGCCCACAGCGCCCAGCGCACGTCCCGGGGACCGGTCGGCAGATAGAGCCTGGTCAACTGATCCAGCGCGGCCGCGGCATCACTGGCGCGACGCACAGCCCGGTCGCGGCGCTCGGCAAGGCTTTCCTCACTGAGCAGGAGGGTGCTAATCAGAATCCGGTCGCGGTCGCGGAAGTAGTAGAGGACGTGTCCGCTGCTCATCCCTGCCCGGCTCGCGATGTCCTGCACGCGCACCCGATCGGGACCCTTCTCCTCGAATGCTGCCAGCGCGGCTCGCAGGACGCGGTCGCGCACGGCGACCTTCGCGCCGCGTGTTGCGTCATCCCGCGTGGTCATGTCGGAAGGTTAGCGCCCAGCTCGCGATCCGCCGAGAATTAGAACGACACTCTAGACTGGCGTTCAAATCTGCGCTAGGTTGCCTCAACACGAGAGTGGAGGCCCAGTGAGCAGATCAGTCCCAGCCGAGTCGCCGCAGTCCATCGCTGCCGACGACTTCGGCGTCGAGCAGCACGGTGTCGACACCATCCCTGAAGTCGAGCGCACTGCCCGGCCGCGCGATGTCATCGGGATCCTCTGGGGCGGCAACCTCGCCCTGTCCGTCATGGTGTTCGGGTGGTTGGCCATTCTGTATGGCCTCAGTTGGTGGCAGGCGGTTAGCGCGATACTCGCCGGCACCCTTGTCGGCAGCTTGGCCGTCATGCCGATGGCCTTGCTGGGCTACCGCGCCGCGACCAACAACTCGGTGTCCAGCGGGGCCTACTTCGGGGTGCGCGGTCGGCTCGTCGCCTCGGTCATCGGTCTGTTGCTCTGCCTGGGGTACATCGCCCTGACCGTGTGGACTGGCGGCGAAGCCGTCGTTGCCAGCCTGGTCCGCATAACCGGCGCTGAGGAGACCAACCTGGAACTGGCCGCCGGGTATGCCGTCATCGCCATCCTCGTTGGGGTTGTCGCGGTATACGGCTTCCAATGGCTCGTCCGCCTCAACAAGGTCATCATCGCGGTGGTCGGGGCCACGGTCGTCCTCTCACTGATCGCCTTGGCGCCACACTTTGACGCCAGCTATCCCGGGACGCCGGACCAGTACCTGCTCGGCGACTTCTGGCCGACCTGGTTGCTCGCGGCTCTGACCGCAGGTGTCGCCGGCCCCATCTCGTATGTGACCCTCATCGGCGACTGGACGCGCTACATCTCTCCGCGTCGGCACCAGCCCGGACCACTTCTGGGCGCGACCTTCGTGGGCCTTTTCATCGGCCTGGCGGTACCGACGCTCTTTGGGGCTTTCGTCTCCGTGGCCGCATTCGATGAGTCCAGTTTTGTCGCGGGTTACACCGCAGGCAGCCCAGGTTGGTTGGTCCTCCCCATCCTGGCGACCGGTGTGATCGGCAGCCTCGGGCAGGGTGGGGTCAACCTCTACAGCATGGGCCTGGACCTCGACGCGATCCTGCCGCGCCTGACGCGGACCCAAGCGACCTTCGTGGTGTCGGCGATCGCGCTCGCCCTGGTGTTCCTGGGCCGCTTTGTGTGGGCCGCCGAAGAGTCCGTCACCTTCTACGTTCTCCTGCTCACCTCGCTCGCCACGCCGTGGGCGGCGGTGACCATGTTGGGGTATGCCCGCACTAAGGGTCGCTTTGACCAGGACGCTTTACAGGTGTTCAACCGGCGCGGGCACGGTGGCAGCTACTGGTACTGGCGCGGCTGGAACCTCGACGCCGTCGCCGCGTGGGTCGTCGGCAGTGTCGTCGGCATCCTGTCGAACTCCACGGAAACCTACATCGGGCCCATCGCCGACCGACTTGGTGGAGTGGACGCCAGCGTTCTGACCTCGGCCGTGGCCGCAGGAGTGGTTTACCTGGCGCTGGTTACCATCCGCCCACATGCCCATGCACCGCGCGCGACCGAAGGAGGGTCATTGTGACCAGATGGACAATGCCGGCTGAGTGGGAGCCGCACACCCGCACCTGGATGGCGTGGCCGCCCTCGGGCCCCACATCGGCCGACCTCGACGAGGCGGGACTGGCGAATGTGCGGAGTGCCTGGGCCGCGGTGGCTCGTGCCGTCGCGCACTTCGAGCCGGTGACGATGGTCGTTGACCCAGCCGACATCGACGCGGTCCGGGACCTGCTTCCGACCGGAGTGGACTTCGTCGTTGCCCCCTTGGACGACGCCTGGATGCGCGACATGGGTCCGACGTTCGTGCACGGCCCTGATGGATCCCTCGCTGCGATCGACTGGGTCTTCAACGGGTGGGGCGCTCAGGAGTGGGCGCGCTGGGGCAACGACGAACGCATTGCTGGGGTCGTCGCCGCCGCCGCCGACGTGCCTGTCGTGACGTCGCCGATGGTCAACGAGGGCGGCGGCATCCACGTCGACGGCAAAGGCACCGTGCTGGTCACCCGAACCGTCCAGCTCGATCCCGGTCGCAACCCGGACTGGACCGCCGCCCAGGTCGAAGAGGAACTGTCACGAACCATCGGTGCGCGGGACGTCATCTGGATTGAGCGCGGCCTGACGCGAGATTACGGAACCTTCGGCACGCGCGGCCACGTGGATATCATCGCCGCCTTCGCCGGCCCCGACGTCATCCTCGTGCACGACCAACGCGACCCTGCTCATCCCGACCACGCCGTCAGTGCCGAGGCGATCCGCACTCTGCAGGAGTGTGGTCGGTGGCGTGTGGTCCCCGTGCCAGCGCCGACGGTGCTGCGCGACGACAACGGCTGGGTCGACTACTCCTACATCAATCACTACGTCTGCAATGGCGGCGTCGTTCTGTGCGCATTCGACGACCCTAACGACGAGGTGGCGCGTCAGATCCTCTCGGATGTGTATCCCGACCGAGAGGTGGTTCTCGTGGATTCTCGGACGATCTTCTCTCGCGGCGGTGGCGTCCACTGCATCACCCAGCAAGAACCCGCCCCACGCCCGTAGCATCGGTCTTCGATTGGAGGCGAGACGAATGGCACGTGCTCTACCGGCCGGACGGGCCGCCGTATGCCGCGGGGCCGACGCATGCGATTGACACCCGCAGAGCGGGACCGTCTGGTGCTGGCCGGTGCAGCTGCGGTGGCGCGACGCCGCCACGAGCGCGGGCTGAGGCTCAACGTCCCTGAGGCGATCGCGCTCGTGTGCGACGAGGTCATCGAGCGAGCCCGCGACGGGCTCCGGCACGCAGATGTTGTCCGGGCCGCACAGTCGATCCTGACCGCGGATGACGTCCTGCCTGGGGTTGTGGACATCGTCCCGTCGGTGACCGTCGAGGCGGTCTTCGACGACGGCACCCGTCTGGTCATCGTTCCTGAGCCTTTCGGTGCCCTCGGTGATAGCGGCTCCCTCGGCGACTCGGCGCCAGGGGCCGTCCTCCCTGCTCCGTTGATGGATCGGCCCGGCCCTTCGCCGGTCGAGATTCAGGTGCGAAACACCGCAGCCGTTGCGGTGACGGTGACCTCGCATTGGCACTTCTTCGAAGCCAACGCAGCCCTGCGGTTCGACCGGCGTGCGGCATACGGCATGCATCTTGACGTCCCCGCGGGGACGGGAGTGCGTTTCGAGCCGGGGACCGTCGTGAGCGTTGGGCTGGTCCCGATCGCCGGGCGCCGCGTGGCGGTCGGCTTTGCGGGCCTCGTGGATGGGCCGCTCGACGCGCCAGGGGCCGTGGACGAGGCGATGGCGCGAGCGAGCGCGCTCGGCTACCTGAGCGTGCCAGTGGGGGAGGCGCCGTGAGCGACCATCAGGCCGACGGAGCCAACTATGCCGCGAGCCACGGGCCGACGACCGGTGACCGCATCGTCCTCGGCGACACCGGCCTCGTGGTCCGGGTCGAGGGAGACGCCCAGCGACGCGGCGACGAATTCCTAGTCGGATTCGGCAAGACCGCCCGGGATGGCATGGGGCTCCAGGCCGTCCCCCCATCGGCCAGTTGCGACCTGGTCATCTCCAATGTCGTCGTGATCGACCCCGTTCTGGGGATCACGAAGGGCTCGATCGGCATTCGGGACGGGCGCATCGTCGGGTTCGGGCGCGCAGGCAACCCGGACACGATGGACGGGATCGACGTCGTCGTCGGCACGGGGACGGCGGTGGTCAGCGGCGAGGGCCTGATAGCCACGGCCGGTGCTATCGACACGCATGTGCACCTGCTGTCGCCGAGGATCATGGAAGCGGCGCTGGCGAGTGGGGTCACGACCATCCTCGGCCAGGAGTATGGGCCGATGTGGGGCGTCGGAGTGTCGGACCGGTATGGCGTGCATCGGGCCTGGGCGGCCATGGACGCCTGGCCCATCAACGTCGGCTTCCTCGGTCGGGGTTCGTCCTCGACCACCCAAACGCACGTCGAGGCCCTCGTGCGCGCTGGTGTCGTCGGATTCAAGGTGCACGAGGACCTGGGCGCCCACCCGCGCGCCCTCGACACCGCCTTGCGTGTCGCCGAGGATCACGATGTCCAGGTGGCCGTGCACTCCGACGGGCTTAACGAGGCTCTCTTTGTCCGGGAGACCGTGGCCGTCCTCGATGGCCGAACGATCCACGCCTTCCACGTCGAGGGGTGCGGCGGTGGCCATGCCCCCGATCTGCTCACTCTGGCTGGGGTTCCTCACATCATCGGCTCGTCGACCAACCCAACGATGCCGTTCGGGCGGGACGCCACCGCCGAACACCTGGCCATGATCGTGCTCGCCCATGGGTTGAACCTCGACCAGCCCTGGGATCGGGCACTGGCCGATCACCGGATCAGAGCGGCGACGATGGCCGCCGAGGACGTGCTGCACGATCGCGGGGTTATTCCGATCATGTCCTCGGATGCTCAGGGCATGGGACGCGCGGGCGAGACCGTGGCGCGCACGTTCGCGACGGCTGCCGTCATGAAAGCGCGGCTGATCGCGAGCGGGATCAGCGATGCAGAAGCCGACGACAACGAGCGAGTCCTTCGCTATCTGGCCAAGCTCACCATCAACCCGGCGATTGCCCACGGCATGGCGCACGAGATCGGATCGCTCGAGGTGGGGAAGCTTGCCGACATCGTGTTGTGGGACCCCGCCTACTTCGGTGTCAAACCACGCCAGGTCCTCAAGGCGGGCTTCCCGGCCTGGGGGATGACCGGCGACCCGAACGCGACGGTCGACAGCGCACAACCCCTGGGCTACGGGCCGCTCTTCGGCGGGCACGGTGGTGCGCCGGCTGATCTCGCCGTGGCCTTCGTGTCGAAATCCTGCCGGGACGCCGATGAGGATCGGTTGCCGACCTCACGACGTCGGGTCGCGGTCACCGGATGCCGCGGGATCGGACTGGCCGACATGGTGCGCAACCGCCAGACGGGCACGGTGCACGTCGACGCGGCCGGGGCGCGAGTGACCTTTGACGGCGAGGAACTGAGTGCGCCCGCCAGCACCTGGAACCCACTGGCGCGGCTGTACACCTTGTGAGCTGCGCGCCTTAAATCTGGCCTTCCCGGAGGTGGAACGACTCGCCCACCGGGGTGCCCTCGACATACGCCCGAAGGAATCGAATCGCGGCCTCCGCGTCCGGACCGGCCACTCGGTCCAGGTGTTCGTACATGGCCGACTCCAACTCCTGAACCTGGTCGGCATGCCTGACGCCCTCGGCCGTCAGCGAGAGCACGACTGCCCGAGCGTCGTTCGCATCCGCGTGCCGCTGCACGAGCCCGGCCTCGACCAATCGGTCGACGAGCCGGCTGGGGTTGGTCCCGCTCTCACACACGAGCAGGGCTCCAACGGACCCCACCGATGCCGGGCCATGGTCCTGCAGCACCCGGAGGACCTCGGCCTGCGACGGGGTCAGTCCGAGCGGCCGTAACGCGCGTGACCACTGGCGACGTCCCTCGAGCTGGGCCGCGAGGACGAGGTAGCGCAGCTGTTCGGCGGTCCTCATGTGGCTATCGTCTCAGCCCCGCGGCTGTATGCCGCCCACCGACTAGCCGGCGGTGGCCCGAGCCAGGTGTTCGCCCGCGCGCGGGTCGTGAGCGGCCAGCACGGCCAAGCCGGGGAGGTTGCGCTGGAGGGCGAGCACCGAGTCGCTGCTCTGCCGGAGCTCGTCCTTCTCTCCTGCGCCGGGGATCGCGCCAGCGTCCAGCAGCTCGCAGGAGTAGGTCAAGTCACCGACCAAAGCCATCGGCGCCCAGCCATCCCGGCGCACCACCAAGGACAGCGAACCCGGGGTGTGGCCCGGGGTACGGACGAGCACCATCGTGCCGTCGCCGAACAGGTCGAAGGACTGAGAGAAGGGCGTAAGCCCGGCGCCCGCCCCGTCATAGGCGACCTGCTCCCAACGGCGGCCCGGTGCCTCGATGTGGCGCGCCATGATGCCGGACAGTTCCGCGCCCTTGGCGTGAACGGTCGCCCACTCGGCCGGGTCGATGAGGATCCTCGCCTGAGGAACCTCGCTCAGCCCGCCGATGTGGTCCTGGTGCAGGTGCGAGATCACGACGGTCGTCACGTCGCTGGCGGCATACCCCAGCCGTTCCAACCCCGCGGTCAGGGTCTGGTCCTCCGGGATGTCCGCCTGCGCGGTCCGGCGGTACATCGCGCCGACGACACCGCCAGGGAAGTAGCCCGGGTCGGTCACCGAGGCTCGGTCCTGGCCGGTGTCGAAGAGCACCAGCCCGTCGTCGTGCTCGATGACGAACGCCTGGATCGGCAGCGGCGTCGTCCACCGTCGCGAGGTTGCCATCCACAGCATCATCGGCTTCCACGTCGCCTCGATGTGCTCTGGACGCACCTTCACCATGCCCGTGCTCAAAACGCCGACGCGCTGAACCGTACCCATTTCTCACTCCTCATAGTCTGTGTCACGACATAATGTGTCACGACATACAGTAGCTCACAATCGTGGCTCTTGCGGTGTTCATCGCGCCGCGTGCCAGTGGCTGGAATGGCGCCGGTGGCTGGCCTCCACGCCCGCGGGAACACGCGAGGCCGCTATTGCACCGCAGCCGGGTCGGTCCGAGACGTCGCGCTGGAAACGCGACGCCTCCGCCCAAAGCTGACTGACCCCTTCCCTGACCTGCTCGACCAGATCAACGCGAGCCTGCGAACCCTTCCGCCAACCTCACCCGCGCCGATGGAGTAGCGCACGTCATCACCTGCTCCCTGGCTGCGCTGCCTGCACCACGCCGCCGAAGCCTGTCGTACACCTGGTGATGCTTAAGTTGCCGCCGTTAGTATCGGCCGTGTGGGCAGCCGGACCGGCCGCCGGAGCATTCGCCGACCTGGGGAGATCGCACGACGCGAGCAATGGGGTCCGAAGTCCGCGCGCTGCTGGCCAAGGTTCGCGCGTGGCTGCGGCAGAACAACGCCGTGATCATGGCGGCGATATTCGGGTATCTCTGGGTCAGCTCGTTGCTCAAAGGAATCGCCGATGTGCTGTCCACGACTAGCTCCTGAAGGGACCACGATGAAGACCGAATCACCGGTCAACGGTTCGTGCCATTGCAGTGCCGCCGAGGCTGTCAAGGTCCTGTATGCGCGTCCGACGACGAATCCCGGGGCGGTGCTCGAGGTTGCGCCGCCAACCCGCGCCCAGGCTGGCGCCAGGGCCGACGTGGTCTTGACCGGCCGTTTCATCACGATGAACCCCGACCAGCCGACAGCCGAGGCCATAGCCGTACAGAACGGGCGAATCATCGCGATCGGTACGGCAAGCGATGTCGACGGGTATCTGGACGCCAACACCCGGCGGCTTGCCCTCGCTGACGGCTACGTCACGCCCGGACTGGTCGAGCCGCACATGCACTACACCATGGGCGCAGTGACCGAAGGCTGGGTCAACTGCTCACCCTTCGATGGGAAGTCCTACGACGACGTGTTGGTGCTGATCCACAACGCCGGGCCCGTCCTCGGCGATTGGACCCTAGGGATGAACTATGACCCCAGCCTTTTGCCCGGTAGTCCCGAGCTGACCGTCCAGGTCCTCGACGCAGTGGTGCACGACCGTCCGGTCTTCGTGCTCAACGCCTCCGGCCATCTGGCCTACGTCAATTCGGAGGCGCTGCGTCGGGCCGGCATCACTAAGGACACCCCGAATCCGACGGGGGCGTCCTACGGGCGCGACGCCAATGGTGACCTCACCGGCGTGCTGAGCGAGAGCGCGGCGATGACCGCCGTGATCAAGCAGATCCCCGTCGCCTCGCAGAACGTCGCGAAATCCCTGGTCAATATCTCTAAATTGGCCGCCTCGCGTGGCGTTACCCGGATGCACGACGCCGGCACGGGTGGGATCGCGGGACAGCACGACGTGGATGTGCTGCATCAGGTGGCTTCGCACTTGTGGTGCCGCAGCAGCTACGCGGTCATCGATGGCGCCGCCGACGAGATCATCGTTAGGAACGGGTTGAAGCCCTTCGCGGGTGACGACATGATGCGTGCCACCCACTGGAAGTACGTCTCGGATGGGTCCAACCAGGGCTACACCGGCTATCAGGTTGAGCCGTATCTCGGCCGCGCCACACGGGGAAGTGCGAACTACACGCCACAGGCGTTGCAGGAACGATTGGCCCTGGCCGCCTCGCTGAACTGGCCGACCATGGTGCACGCCAACGGGGACGCGGCCATCGCGATGGTCATCGAGGCCTACCGGATCGCTGTCGGCGCCGAGAAGAACGCGGTATTGCGGAACCGCATCGAGCATTGCTCCTTCACCACTGACCAGAACCTGACCGACATGAGGGAACTGTCGCTCAGCCCGTCCTTCCTGATGAACCACGTCTACTTCTGGGGGGCAGCCTTCCGCGACACCATCATGGGTGAACCCAAGGCCGACCACCTGGATCGCGTGGCCTCGGCGCTCAAGGCCGGCCTGCGCGCCAGCGTCCACAGTGACTTCACGGTCACTCAGATCGACCCACTGCTGGAGGCTCAGACCGCCGCCACCCGGATCATGCGCGCCAATGGTGAGGTGCTTAACCCCGCCGAGCGGGTCACCGTGGCCGATGCTCTTTCATTGATCACCACCAATGCCGCCTGGCAGCTGCATAGTGAAAAGGACGTCGGCTCGCTCCGGGTCGGTGCATTCGCCGACCTGGCCGTCCTGGACTCGAACCCGCTTACGACCGAGGCCGCAGCCCTGGGCGCCATCAAGGTGTACGCCACCTACCTGGGCGGTGAGCAGAAGTACTCAGCCTAGGTCCGGCCGCCGATGAGGGGCCATCGACGATGAGCATGCGCAGCAGCTGGGACGATGCCTACGAAGGCACCATCCGGATCAGCGTGGTGGGGGAATAAGCCCCCCAGCTTCCTGGCTATTCAACTAGATGGTTGACAAAGGAATCCTCGCCTGCGAGGGTTATTCAACCGATTAGTTGAGGAGTGGCCATGACGGACCGGCTGGACAGGGTATTCGCGGCCTTGGCCGACCCGACCCGGCGGGACCTCGTCGCTCGGCTCGCCGATACCGATGCCACCGTCAGCGACCTCGCTGCGCCCTATGCCATGAGCCTCCAGGCGGTTTCCAAGCACCTCAAGGTGCTCGAGGACGCCGGGCTGGTGACCCGTGGGCGTGACGCCCAGCGCCGCCCGGTGCACCTGGAGGCCGAGGTCTTCGACCTGATGACGGCCTGGATCGAGCGATACCGGCGCCAGGCCGAGGAGCGCTATCAGCGGCTTGACGCCGTCCTCGCCGACCTAGCCGAGCCCGACGCCGGCCGATCCGAGACGACACAGGAGGCAGTGTGATGAACACCCCGACCCAGGCCCGCATCGAGGCCGACTCGACGGTGCCCGCCATCCGGATCAGCCGGGAGTTCTCGGCGACTCCCGCGCAATTGCTCCGCGCCCACACCGACCCCGAGATCTTCGCCCGCTGGATCGGGCCGGCCTCGCTGACCACCGAGATCCTCGAGTGGGACGCGCGCGACGGCGGCTGCTGGCGGTATGTCGCACGGCGGGGGAGTGAGGAGTTCGGCTTCCGCGGCTGCTTCCATACCGTGCGCGAGGACCGCATCGTGCAGACCTTCACCTGGGAGGGCCAACCCGACGGCGTGGCCCTGGAGACCCTGACCTTCACCGAGCTTGGCGATGGGCGTACCCGACTGGATGCTTTCTCGCTCACCGACAGTTTTGAGGGTCGCGACCAATGGCTGCGCAGCGGCATGGAGACCGGGGTCGACGAGGGCTATGCCGCTCTGGACCGTCTCATCGCGGAGGGAGCCCTGTGAGCGGCTCGATCCGTCGCGGCGATCCGGTGGGAGCGAGGGCGGTCCAAGCGGCCGCCGTGCAGGCCCTGCTCGACGACCCGGCCACGGCGCAGCGGGTGCTGAGCAACCCGCACGTCGGGGACCTTCCGCTACCCGACGCGGTCGACCGGTTCTACACGACCGACGTTTTCCTGCAGACCTGGGACCTCGCGCGGGCCGCAGGGGTCGACCCGGGTCTGGACCCCGCGCACTGCGAAGAGTTGCTGACCGGGATGTCCTCCATCGAGGATATGCTTCGGGCGTCGGGCCAGTACGGCCCCGCGATGCCGGTCGCCGCCGACGCGCCCGCTCAGGATCGACTCGCGGCGTTCATCGGGCGGGACCCGTCGTGGCCTCGGTCCGGTGCCGCCTGAGCCAGCCGCCCTTCAGCTCAGCCATGGCAGCCGATAGCCGGGATGATCTCGCGTGGAATCTCTCGCACCTTCACTAGGCAGTTTCCGCACAGGAACTCGTAGCGTGGGTCCATGACCACTACCGCAGAGATGATCGCCCGTCAGCAACCCTTGGCCTCGCCCTTCGGATACCGCAGCTCTGCGACCGAGGTCCTGGCCGGGCGCGACCTGACCGGCCAGCGCGCCATCGTTACGGGGGGCTACTCGGGCCTCGGCCTGGAGACCGTCAAGGCGCTCACCGCCGCGGGCGCCACGGTTGTGGTCCCGGCCCGCCGTCCCGAGACTGCCGCCCAAGCCCTCGCCGGCGTCCAGGGCGTCACCGTCGCCCCGATGGATCTCGGCGACCTCGACTCGGTCGCCGCCTTCACCGCAGACATCCAGGCGGCGGGCGCCCCGATCAACCTGGTGATCAACGTGGCCGGCGTGATGGCCAGCCCGTATGCCCGCACCCCGCAAGGCTGGGAGTCCCAGTTCGGCATCAACCACCTCGGCCACTTCGCGCTCGTCGGCGGAGTCGCCGACCTGCTCGCCGACGGCGCCCGCGTGGTCGCCTACTCCTCCGTCGCGCACTACCGCTCGCCCGTGCTCTTCGATGACCTCAACTTCGAGAGCACCCCGTACGACCCGTGGGTCGCCTACGGTCAGGCCAAGACCGCCAACGCTCTGTTCGCGGTCGCTCTGGACGCGCGCGGAGCGGCCCGCGGCATACATGCCTTCTCGGTCCACCCGGGCGGCATCATGACCGATCTCCAGCGGCATATGCCGCACGAGGAGTTGGTGGCCCGCGGCTGGGTCGACGCCGACGGCAACCCCAACCCGCTGTTCAAGACCCCGCAACAAGGCGCCTCGACCGGCCTGTGGGCGGCGACCGCGCCGGAACTGGCCGATCACGGCGGGGTCTACACCGAGAACTGCGCCATCATGGGCATCGTCCCTCCTGACCACGCCGACTTGAGCACCGGCGGCGTCAAGGAGTGGGCGATCAACGCCGAGTATGCCGAGCGGCTCTGGGACCAGTCGGTCAAGGCCACAGGACTCAACCCCCTGGGCTGAATTCCGCAAACGCCTCAGGATCCATGCCACCTGGCCGCATCAGCGACCGAATCTGCCTCCGTGGAACGCAGGTGAGGTAGCGTCTCGCCCATGGAGACGCCCCGCTATCGGATCAAGCAGGCGGCCGAGTTGCTCGGCGTTAGCGACGACACGCTGCGCCGTTGGGCCGAGGCGGGCAAGGTCGACCTCGAGCGCGACGGTTCCGGGCGCCTCACCGTCCGGGGTGACGCACTGGCCGACCTGGTCGCCGACCAAAGCGTGGGCGGGCCGGCGCAACCGGTTGTCGCGCAGAGCGCCCGCAATCACTTCCGGGGCCTGGTCACCCGGGTGGTTAAGGACACCGTGATGGCCCAGGTGGAGATCCAAGCGGGGCCCTTCCGGGTGGTCTCCCTGATGAGCCGGGAGGCCGCTGACGAGCTGCAGTTGGCACCGGGCGTGCTCGCCGTGGCCACGGTCAAATCGACCAATGTCGTCGTCGAGATCCCCGACGCCTGACGACACAGCACGAGAGGAGCCCTTCATGAGCCGCCGACAGTTCTCCGTCCCCGCTGGCCTGGTCGTCGCGCTGGCCCTGGCCGCCTGCGGCAGCAGCTCGTCGACGACCTCCACGTCGCCTGCCTCGTCCGGGCCGACCGGGTCGATCACCGTCTTGGCGGCAGCGTCGCTGACGAAGGCCTTCGACCTCATCGACGCCAACTTCGAGAAGGCCCATCCGGGCACCACGATCACGGTCAGCTATGGCGCCTCTTCGGCGCTGGCAACCCAAATCACCCAGGGTGCCCCGGCGGATGTGTTTGCCTCGGCCTCTCAGAAGACCATGGACTCGGTCGTCTCCGCAGGCAAGGCCAGCGCGTCGACGCCATTCGCCAAGAACGTCATGGAGGTCGTCGTCCCAGCCGACAATCCGGCGCAGATCAGCGCATTGGCCGACCTGGCCAAGCCCGGGGTGAAGGTCGCTCTCTGCCAGCAAGAGGTCCCCTGTGGTGCGACCGCGGCCAAGGTGTTCGCCAACGCTCAGCTCACCGTCAAGCCGGTCACCGAGGAGGCTGACGTCAAGGCCACTCTCGCGAAAGTCACTCTCGGGGAGGTCGACGCCGCGGTCGTCTATGTCACCGACGCACTGGCAGCCGGAGACAAGGTGAAGGCCATCGAGATCCCGACCGAGGTCAACGCGTCCACGGCATACCCGATCGCGACCGTCACCGGCACCGCCAACCAGAGCCTGGCCGAGACCTTCGTGGCCTACGTGCTATCGCCCGAGGGCCAGAAGGTGCTCGCGGACGCCGGGTTCGTCCAGCCGTGAGTCGGCGCGGCAGGACGCGGCCACCGCTGGCGCTTGTGGGCCCGGCCGCCCTCGGGATCGCCTTCCTGACGATCCCGCTGCTGGCTATGGTCTTCCTCGCGCCCTGGCGTGACCTGCCGCGTCTGCTGTCCAGTCCGCACGTCGTGCAGGCGCTGCGGCTGTCATTGCTGACCGCGACCCTCAGTGCCGCGTTGTGCCTGCTCGTCGGGGTGCCCCTCGGTTGGCTGCTGAGTCGCAGCAACTCCCGGGCGAGTCGAGTGATCCGTGCCTTGGTCACCGTCCCGCTCGTGCTGCCACCGGTCGTGGGCGGAGTTGCCCTGCTGCTGGCCTACGGACGAACCGGGCTGGTGGGACGGCAGCTGTATGCCGCGACGGGCTGGCAGATCCCCTTCACCACCGTCGCCGTTGTGCTCGCGCAGACCTTCGTGGCCTTGCCTTTCATGGTCGTCACCATCGAAGGGGCGATGCGGGCGGCCGGCGAGCAACTCGTGGAGGCCGCGTCCACCCTTGGTGCTTCGGGGTGGTTTGCCTTCCGGACGGTCACCTTGCCGCTTCTCGGGCCCAGCATCGCGGCCGGCGCCGTGCTGTCGTGGGCGCGGGCGCTCGGGGAGTTCGGTGCCACCGTGACCTTCGCGGGCAACCTGCCCGGAGTCACCCAGGCCATGCCGAGCGCGGTGTATCGGGCCTTCGAGAGCGACCCGCCGACGGCGGTGGCGCTCAGTCTGGTGCTATTGCTCGTCTCGGTCACGGTGCTCATCGCCTTCCGTGACCGCTGGCGCCCTGGGACCACCTCGTGGTGAGCTCAGCGGCCCTGACCATCGACGCGCATGTGCGCCGTGGCGACTTCCACCTGGACGTGGCCGTGGTCGTGCAGCCTGGCGAAACGGTGGGAGTGATCGGCCCCAATGGGGCCGGCAAAACCACCCTGCTTCGAGCCGTTGCTGGACTGACTGCCCTGGAGCGCGGGCGCATCCTGCTCGGGGCCACGCCCTGGGATGACCCGGAGGCCGGCGTCTTTGTGGACCCAACCCGGAGGCAGTGCCCGGTCGTCTTCCAGGACTATCGCCTCTTTCCGCACCTCTCGGTGCTGGACAACGTCAGTTATCCCCATCGCGCACAAGGCGCTTCACGTCAGAGCGCGCGAACGCACGCCAGTGAAACCCTCGAGCGCCTCGGCCTGGCTGAATTGGCCAGCCGGATGCCCCGTCAACTGTCCGGCGGTCAGGCCCAACGGGTCGCCATGGCCCGCGCTCTCACGATGACGCCGCAAGCCCTCCTGCTCGACGAGCCGCTCGCGGCCCTTGACGCGCGCACCCGCCAACAGGTCCGGATGGATCTCAAGGCCGCCCTCACGCGCTTCGATGGGCCCACTCTGCTCATCACTCACGACCCGCTGGAGGCCATGACGCTGGCCGACCGGCTACTGGTCCTAGAGAACGGCGCGGTCACCCAGATCGCCCCGCCGCACGAAGTCGCCGCGCGGCCAGTTAGCGACTATGTGGCGCGTCTGGTCGGCATCAACCTCTACTCGGGGACCCTGGTGGCGCCGGGATCGGTCGAGCTGACCGACTCGGGCGGTCGTCTGCGCACGGCTTCGGACGGTAGTGACACCCTGGGTGTCGGTCAACCCACCTTGGTCGCGCTCGCGCCCAGCGCCATCGCGGTCCACCTTGAGCGACCCACCGCGCTATCCGCTCAGAACGTCTGGCCGGGTCGTATCCGGGGTGTCGAGACCCTGCGCGACCGGATCCGACTCGACGTGGATGGGGCGCCGCCCGCCCTGGCTGACATTACTCAGGCCGCGTTCGCCCAACTGGGCCTCGACCTCGGCGCCACCGTTTGGCTGAGCGCGAAAGCCACCGAGGTCGTGGCCTATGGCGCACCGGTCCTCTGACGGGCGGCCTCGGCCGCCCTGGATGCCGGCGGGCTGGCTAGTGCCTCAGGCTCGCTCGAGATGGGGCATGGCCTGCTGGAGCAGGTCCGAGACGCTCGGCAGTTCGATGCGACTTACCCGGGCAGCTTCGTCGGGGGCTAGGCCGAGCATCCGCAGGAGGTCTTCGGTGACCTGATCGATCAGCGGTTCATCATCAGCACTGGGCTGTTGGTGAATCGCGTGTCCGAGTGCCAACGCCGCTCCGCCGACGATGAGCAGGGCTGACGCGGGATCGGGGACGCGGAACCTGCCTGCTTCACAGCCCCGGGTGATGTCACGCAGCGCTCGGGGCGCCAGGCCGTGGTCGGCGAGGAGGAGTCCGGCCCCCCGATTCAGCAAGACTCGGCTGACGTGGGGGAGGGCTCGATGGGCACGACCGGTGAGCCGGAAGCTGCGCGCGAAGGCCTCGGCGGGGTCGGCGATGTCGGCACTCCATGCGTCGAGCACGGCGCCCTGCAGCTCGAGAGCCGAGTCCACGGCAGCATCAAAGAGCTCGTCTTTGGTGGCGAAGTGGTTGTAGAAGGAGCCGAGACCGACGTCCGCCAGCTCGGTGATTTCCAGCACGGGGACCTCGGTGCGTTCCTCTGCGATCAGCCGCTGGGCAGCGCGGATCAGGGCCGCGCGGGTCTTCGCCCTGCGCCGTTCCCCTCTCGTGCGTGCGGCCGCAGCCACAGCCTCCGACATCCTCGGACCTCCTTAACGCTCGGGAGTTTAGCCGCTCACCGACAGTTCTGACGTCTTCGTCAGTTAAGGCTTGACTGACGATGGCATCGTATATGACACTATCGTCAGATACGAAAGGAGACGTTGTGACCACCCACCACACCCACAACGACCTGCATAGCGAGCAGGGGGGCCTGGCCGGAGAGCACCCGGGGAGGGCAAAGAACCCGGTGATCAAGGTGCGCGACCTGGCCTGGCTCGAGTTCGAGAAGCCGGACCTCGTCGCCGCCGAGACCTTCGCGCACGCCTTCGGGTTCACCACCAGCCACAGGGGCGCCGACGAGATTCACTTGCGGGGGACCCGCGCAGGGACCCCGGCCGTCATCGTCCGGCGGGGGACTTCCTCGAAACTGAGCGCCGCCGCCTTCCAGGCCGCAGCCGAGTCGGACCTTGACCGCCTGGCCGGCCGGGTCGCTGGCGTCGTCACCGACCTGCCGGAGTCCATCGGTGGGCGCGTGCTCGACACCGTTGACCCCAGTGGCATGCGCGTGCGGGTGGTGCACGGCAGCCGAACGTTGCCCGAGGTCGCCGGACAGGTTCCGCTCGTTCACAACGCGGGTGCCGCCACCCCACGCACCAATCTGACCCAGCGTCCGCCGCGAGAGCCCGCCAAGGTCGAGCGCCTTGGCCACCTCGTGCTCCAGTCCACGCGATACCGCGAGGCCTTGGATTGGTACCTGGAGCACCTCGGCCTGATCGTCAGCGACTTCCTCTTCTATGAGGGCCAGCGTGCCCAAGGCCCGACCATGAGCTTCATTCGCTGCGACCGTGGCGATGAGCCGACCGACCATCACACCTTGGCGATGACGCTCGGCCCGAGCAATCGATACGTGCACTCCGCGTATCAGGTCGCCGACCTCGACGCATTGGCGGCCGGCGGCGAGTTCCTCGGGGATGCCGGTTACCGTCGCTCGTGGGGGATCGGTCGGCATATCCAGGGAAGCCAGATCTTCGACTACTGGCGAGACGACAAGGGATTCCTCGTCGAGCATTTCACCGACGGCGACCTCTTTGACGCCAGCCTGGAGCCCGGCTGGGCTCCGATGACCGCATCTGGCCTGGCGCAGTGGGGTCCACCTGCCAGCGCCGACTTCCTCGGGATCAAGCCCGGCGCCGAGGCCCTGATCGAAGCGCGGGCCGTGGCTGCTGCCCTGCGCGCCCCGGACAACGAATTCGACCTAGCCCGACTTCGAGGACTACTGAAGGTGGCCCGCTCATGAGCATCAATGTCGTTCGCATCAACGACCAGTGGTTTGTCGAGAAGTCGTCAACCGCCGGCACCCGTATCGACACCACCGCGGCCACCACCGGCGAGCTGCTCGCCGATCGCGCGGCCATCGCGGCGGCGGTCGCGGCTGACCCGCAGCCCCTGCCCGAGGGCGCGTGGCAGTCTCCGGTGACGGCGCCCTGTCGGCTCATTGCCCAGATGACCAATTACGTCAGCCACATCAACGACTCGGGCATGAATCCGGACACGGTCCCGCTGACCTTCTTCCGCAAGACCTCGCACTCGATCAGCGGCCCCATGGATGACATCGTCAAGCCGGCACACGTCCGCTTCCTCGACTACGAGGTGGAGGTCGGCTTGATCATCGGCACCGACATACCGGTCGGAACGACGATGACCAAGGCAACCCTCGCCGACTACATCGCCGCTCTCGTCATCACCAATGACGTGTCCGCCCGCGACCTGCAACTGCCCAAGACGCAGTTCTTTGAGGCGAAGTCCTATCCGACGTTCACCCCGACCGGTCCGCGCCTGGTGGTCCTTGAGCCGGGTGACTGGGACCGATTTGGAGACCTGCGTTTGCGGCTCTGGGTCAATGGCGCACTGCGCCAGGACGCGGTCATCGCTCAGGACATGCTCTATGAACCGCTCGAAGCGATCACTGCACTGACCGGCTTCCAACCCATGGCAGCCGGGGATCTCGTGTTGACCGGAACCCCGGGTGGTACGGCGCTCAAGGCGCCGGCCAAGCCGGTTGAACTGATCGCGGCATTCCTGCCTCCGGCGACCAAGTGGAAGGCATTCTTCCGAGCCCAGTCGAGGAACCCGAACTACCTCGCCGACGGTGATGTCGTCGAGCTCCGGATCGCGACCGACGATGGCGTCCTCGATCTGGGGCACCAGCGCACTGTGGTTCGGTTCGCGCCCGAGGCTGGCCGATGAGTGCCGCTACGGACCCCGTCAACCGGGAGGCTGCGTCGGTTGAGCAACCCGAGGTCATCATCATCGGGGCTGGCCCGACCGGAGTATCGGCCGCAATTCTGTTGGCCCAGAACGGAGTTCGCACACTGGTCCTCGATCGGTGGGCCGACGTCTATCCACAGCCGCGCGCAGTCCACCTCGATGACGAGATCTACCGCATGCTCGGTTCTCTCGGTGTCGCCGATGACTTTGCCGCCATCACCATCCCGGGCGCCGGCCTGAGACTGATGTCGCCGCAGCACGACACGCTGGCCAGTTTCGTTCGGACGCAGCGGCATACGGCCAATGGCTACCCCCAGGCCAATATGTTCGACCAGCCGGAGTTGGAGGCGATCCTGCGACGCCGAATGCTGCAGTTGGAGCTGATCACCTTCCGGGGCAATGTCGAGGTCACAGCAGTGCGTTGCGATGACCCTGACCGGCCGGTCGTCGAATTCCTCGACAAGAGCACAGGGCTTAGCCATACCTCGGCGACGCGTTTCGTCCTGGGGTGCGATGGCGCCAATAGCCTGACTCGGGCCAGCATCGGTTCGTCCATGAAGGACCTCGGCTTCGCCCCGCAACGGTGGCTCGTCGTGGACGTCGCCAGCAGCCGAGACCTCGGCCAGTGGGATGGCGTGCACCAGGTCTGCGATAGTCACCGGGCAGCCACCTACATGCAGGTTGGCCCCTCGCGGCATCGCTGGGAGTTTGAGCTCTTGGACGACGAGAGCACGAGCACGTACTCGACGTTGGAGAGCCTCAGGCCCCTGCTGAGTCCGTGGGTCCGCGACCTCAGCGGCTTCGAGCTGCTCCGCCTGGGGGAGTACACCTTCCGGGCGCAGATCGCTGATCGGTGGCGTCAGGATGGGGTCTTCATCCTCGGAGACGCCGCCCACCTGACCCCGCCCTTCATCGGGCAGGGCATGGGTGCTGGGATGCGCGACGCGGGCAACCTGGCCTGGAAGCTCGCCGGCGTCCTGAACGGCAGCCTTGCGACCGATGCCCTGGATACCTATGAGGTCGAGCGGCGGCCGCACGCGCGCTCACTGATCCGGCTGGCGACCTTCGTGGGGCGCTCGATGACCGGTGGCGGTCGGGCCGGGGATCGGCTCCGGGGGGTTCTACTGCCGATGGTCGTCCGCTTGCCTGGCTTGCGCGGCCGCGTGGTCGGTAGTGCCACTCCTGCGCTGACCCGATCCGCCCTCAATCGCCGCGCGCGGGTAGGCCATGGTTTGGCCGGCACGTTGTGTCCCAACATCGCGCTGTCGAGCGGACAAAGGCTCGACGATCTGGCGGGGCAGCGCTTCGTGCTCGTGGTCCGTGATCAGCTGTCGGACTCCAGCGCGGCCCGCCTGGCCGCCAGAGATGTCGTGCTCGTGACCGCTAAGGAGGCTCCCGCGCTGGGTGGCTGGCTCGGGAAGTCCGCGGCAGCGCTTGTCCGCCCCGACCGGACGGTTTCGGTGGCGGGAGAGCTCGAGGCCGTGCTCGAACAGCTACCTCACCCGCGGGTGCATTCCTAGTCCGATCGGTCCCTGTGGGGACGATTCACTCTCCCCGTGGTCACGGCCACCGCGACCAGGGTCAGGGCGGTAACGGGAAGGGCGATGAAGGGCCCGAGGGCTGGCGCGGCGAGGGCGGTGGCGGCGAGCACCGCGGCACTCACAAATGGCGGGGTGGTCCCGATCCCTGCGTCGGCAGTTCGCGCCAGCCCTCCCAGCGCGAGCATGGCGAGCGCGGCGGCTGCGGCGGTGACCACTGTGCCTGCAGGGGCAGGATGCGTGCTGAGGGTGAGGCTGTCGATGACAGCGCGGATTCCGGCGCCGATGGCCGCGACCGCAGCGAAGACGACGTAGTGGCCGTAGCCCCAGAGGAAGGCAGCCCGGCGGTGCCGCTCGAGAGCGTCGGTGCCGAGTGTGCCGAAGTATGCCCACCACACAGCGGCAGCGACGACCAGGGCGCAGCCGACGATGACGATGCCGCCGACGACTGGGGCGCGGCCTTCGACGACCGGTAACAGCCCCGAGGTCACGGCAAGGATGCTCTCGCCGAGAACGATGAGGGTAAATAGCCCGTACCGCTCAGCGATATGGCGAGGGTGGAATACCCGGTCGGGCGAGCGGCGGACGGCCAGCATCGGAGTGGCCAGTTCGACTCCCAACGCCCCTACGAGCACCCCTGCCCCGACCCGACCCCCGACAAGGGCGCCGGCCACCCACAACACCTGGGCCAGCGTCGAGCCTGCGGCATAGGTCAGGGCGAAACCCCGGTGGGCCGAGTCGGCGGCCGCCGATCGCAGCCACTGCACGATCAGCGGCACCCGCATCACGGAATAGGTCAGCGCGAAGGGCACCACGTGCCCCTCGAAGGCGGACGGGACGGCCGCTGAGACTGCGAGAATCCCGCCCATCTGCGCAAAAGTGAGCAGTCGGGTCACGGTGTCGTCGTGGGAGAAGGCAGTGGCGAACCACGTGTAACTCATCCAAGCCCACCAGATCGGGACGAAGATCAAGCCGTAGGCCAGGCTCGCCTCGACGGCGTGACCTGCCCCGAGACCGTGATGCAACTCGCCAGCTAAGGCCGCGACGGCCACGACGAAGCAGAGGTCGAAGAGCAGTTCGAGTGGCGTGGATGGACGCTCCCGGATCGCGTGATCTCGCATCATGGCCCCCGGTCGGGACGCGCTCAGCCGGCCCATTGCCGCGCCGTCCACACCAGGTGCGGGTCGTGGCCGCCGCTGCGCACGAGCCGGATCCACAGCAGTGCCAAGTGTTCAAGGTCCACAGCCGCGGACAAGGGGCCAACATCGAGCGGAGCCCAGCCAAGGTCTGCGGCGAGTTGCGCCACGCGGGCCTTCGCAGTGGCATCGTCCCCGGCGTAGGGCATCAGCGGGCTCGTCGTCCCCGGCGAGGTCGGCACGCCAGCCAGGTTCTCGACGCCGTAGATGTTGAACGCCTTGACCACGTGGGCTTCGGGAACGATGGCGGCCACCTGTTCGGCGCCGGAACCCCGCGCGAGGGCGTGGGTGAAGCCCGGGCCAACGGGGTTGGTTGCGTCGATGATCGTGCGGCCGGCAAGCAGTCGCTCCAGAGGCGCGAGCGCGGAGGGGAGTGCCCCAGTGGGGATCGCGAGCAGGACCATGTCCGCGCCGTCGACGGCTTCTGAGGCCGGCCGCGCCGCGACCCCGGCCAGGCCGGGGTCGCGGGATAGGACGTCCAGAGCCCGGTCCAGACGTGGGGCGTCGGCGCCGACCACGACCTCACGCCCAGCCGCGCGCAAGGCGCGAGCCATGGCGGTACCGACGCGCCCGTGGCCGAGAACGGCGACGTGGGCTTGACTCATCGGCCCAGAGCTTCGACAACGAGCCGCGCGGCGGCTGCGCCGGAGTGCTGCTGCTGTCCGGTGACAAGGTTGCCGTCGCGGACCGCGTGCGCCGCGAAGGCCCGGTGGACGATGAAGTTCGTGCCGCTCATAGCGCGAGCCTCGTCCTCGATGCGGAAGGGCTGGATGGTGCGGCCGACGAACTCGTCGGCGACCTCCTCCTCGCTGTTGGCGAAGCCGGTCCAGGTGCGGTCGGCGACGATGAGGGATCCATCGGGCATCGTCGCGTCGAGCAGAATGCAGGTGGCGTGGCAGACCACCGCGGCGATCTTGTCAGCGTCTAGGAAGCGGGCCACGAGATCCTTGACCCGTGCATCGTGCCGGAAGGTGTACATCGGCGCCTGCCCGCCCACGAGGAAGACCGCGTCGAAGCTGTCGAGGTCGAGTTCGGCGAGACTCGGGGTTTGGGCAGTGAGCGCCGCGTGCTCGGGGCTCGCGATGAATCCGCGCGAAATGATGTCTGATGCGGAGTAGCCGGATTCGTCAGAGGGGTCGGACCAGGAGTCGGCACGCAGTGCACCGCCGTCGGGGCTGGCGATGGTGATGTCGTAGCCGGCATCGGCAAACACGAGGTAGGGGTGGGTGAGCTCGGCCCACCAGAACCCGATGGGCCAACCGGTTTGCTCCGATACGGCCGGGTTTGAAGCGACGATGAGAATGCGTGGGGTGGGCACTGGGAGCCTTTCATTACGAAACTGGAACGGATTGGAACATACCTGAAGGGATCCCCTTATGCAATACGCCACCGACACGTAACATTGGGGCGTGTCCACCCCACCGCGCGCCACTGCAGGACGACCGCGCAACGCAACCATCGACCGAGAAGTCCTCGATGCCGCCCTCGACGAGCTGGCAACCAAGGGGTATGCGGCATTCTCGATCGCCTCCGTGGCCGAGGCCGCTGGCACAACCCGCCCCGCGGTCTACCGGCGCTGGGAAGACAAGACGGCACTGGTAGTCGATGCCGTCGCCCGGCTTGCCGAGACCGAGCCGCCCGTCCCGACCGGCGATCCGTATGGCGACCTCGTTGCAGAACTCGAGGACTTCGCGCATTGCATCACCGAGGCGGGCGCGCTTCCGCTCGCTGGGCTCGTCCTTGCCCAGCAGGTCGACTCCGCCGTGCGGGATGCCTATCTCGAGCGCGTCGTCGGACCTCGCCGCGCCCGAATCGCCGACGTGCTTCAGCGGGGCATTGCGGGGGGCCAGTTGCGACGCGATGCCGATCTTGAGGTTGCTGGCACCTTTTTGACCGGGTCCTGGTATGCGATCCATGTCGCGGGCGGGTCGGTGCCTGTCGACTGGGCGTCGAGGGTTGCCGGGCTCGTATGGGCCGCCTGCCGCGGGTGACGCAGGGCGGACGTGGTCGCGGTGGCCGCAGCCAAGGTGCACACCTTCAGCAATACGGGCCGATCGCACACCGTGGGCTTGACCCGAGGCGGGACTGTCCCGGCCACGGGCTGGAATGACGACGGCCAGTGCGATGTGGCGAACTGGTCTGATGTCGTGGGGATCGCGGCAGGGTGGCATCGGACGTTGGGCTGGCGCGGTGACGGCACGGTGGTTGCTGCCGGGAGGGCGAACGAGGGTGCCTGCGCGGTCGAGGGCTGGCGTGAGATTGTTGCCCTTGCCTGCGGGGACTGGCACTCGGTCGGGGGGTGCTCCGTCGGGACTGCCGTGGCCACCGGGATCAATCGCCGAGGTCAGTGCGCCGTATCCGGCTGGACCGGCCTCACCGGTCACGGTCGGGTCATCGCCACGGGCGACAATCGCGACGGGCAGTGTGGCGTGAGCGGGTGTCGCGAGGTCGTGATGGTGGCGGCGGGGTCCCGGCATACGTTGGGCCTGTGTGCGGTTGAGACGGTGCTGGCCGCCGGGTGCAATGACGACGGGCACCGTGATGTTGCCGGCTGGGGCGGAATGGCCGTGCCGTGACCAGCGCCGGTATGTCGATCCATGGTCAACACGTGCCACGGTGCGTTGTCACCAGGGGTCGCTAGGTTGGCCGCATGAGCGAACTCAAGGCACGGGGGAACTTCGAGATCACCATGACCCCGCAAGAGGCGGTGCTGGACGGCACGGGTCGATTCGACTTCGTCAAGACCTGGACCGGTGACCTCTCGGCCGAGGGAGCCGGCGCGATGTTCTCTGCTGGTGATCCCGCTGCGGGTGCGGCCGGTTATGTCGCCATCGAGACGGTTCGCGGGTCGCTGTTTGGCCGCGACGGCGGATTTGTTCTGCTTCAGCGGGGTCTCATGGCGAGCGACGGGATCACCTTGGACTACTCGATCGCGCCGGGTTCGGGCACCGGCGAGTTGGTGGGCATCAGTGGCTCGCTGGAGTTGGATACCGCCAACGGGCATGCCTGGGAGCTGAGCTTTCACCTTCCCGAGTGACCGCGGATCCGTCGAACGGGCGCAAATTCGAGCCTGGGCGGGCGTGGAGCATGTGCGCCTGACGCTCGAGCTTCTCGCGACCGTGGGGACCGGCGCCAACCTCACCACGGACGCGCAACTCGCGGCATACGCGCTGGAGTTCGGCGGCACGGTTCACTCCAATGACGCCGACATCGGTCGCTTTCCTGGGGTGCCGTGGGTGAACCCGCTGGCGTAGCCGACGCTCGGGCCTTGGGGAGTTATAGTCCGCGGTTGCGGGGATGTTGGCGGGCCTGGCGCTCATTGCTGCGCCGATAGTTCCCCGTGAGTCGAGCCATCAGCTCTTGCGGGTCTTGAACCTCGACGTCGTCGAGGAAGTCTTGAGCCTTGGCGCCGCGCAGCACTGTGGCCTTCGCGTTGTGGTGAGTGATGACCACCTCGCCCCCGCGAACGACGTACTGGAATCCCTCGGGCCCTGGCATGCCCTCGGACTAGGCGAAGGGCACCGTCGCCCCCGGTCATTTATGCCGCACGTGCCGGACCCCTACGGTGGCCGCACCGGCGCGATCCAGCCGAAAGGCGAGCCAGCAAACCGTACTTTCGGCCGGTCAGAGTCGAGCCTGCGGGCGGATGAGCCCGCCTTCAATTCACGCGATCGTGGTGGAACCACTCATTGACACCACCACGAAGGACTCACCCCGATGACCACACAGACAGCAGTCACCCCGACCGCGCGCATCGAGCAGCAGGTCCCCATCCAAGTGAAGTTGGCTGCGGCCTGGGCCAGCTTCATGTGTTTGTACATCTATGTCGATGTTCTTGGCTTCTTCAAGCCTGGCGCAGTGGCCGGCATCCTCGAGGGCAAGGTGTGGGAGTTCGACATCTCCCAACCCTTCTTTGTCAGCGCGCTGGCCGCCTCGGGAGTCCCGACCATGATGATCCTGCTTTCGACCACCCTGCCCGCACGGGCCAACCGGATAACAAATCTCGTCGTGGCCACCCTGCTCACTCCCTGGATGGCGTTCAACCTGGTCGGCGGGGACTGGCCGTACTACCACGGTCTCGGCTTCGCTCTTGAACTGATCCTCTTGGTGTTCATCCTGCGCTCGGCGCAGAAGTGGGCTCCCGGCCGCGGCACTGCCTAGCCTGAAGGGATGAGAGCCATCTGGCGCGCTATCGCGCGCGAGCCACGGCCCGCCGGCGCGCCCCCGATGGGGCGTGCCGACTGGCTGCTGGTCGCCGCTTTCGAAGCCGCCGCACTGATCGAGGGCATCGCGCGTCCAGAATTGTCCGGCCGGCTCTACGTCATCCTGCTGGCCATGGCGGTGATTCCCGCTCTCTTGTGGCGTCGAAGCCACCCACTCCCGGCCGTTCTGGTCGGCTTCGGGGCCGCGGGCCTGCTGGCGGCCGTCCAAGTGGCCACCGGCACAACGGATCTCGGCCCCTCCTCGATGATGGTCGTGTTGATCCTGCTCTACTCCCTGGTCCGTTGGGGCGCGGGGCGCGAGATCGTCCAGGGTCTGATCTGGGTCATCGCCATGGTGGTGCTGGGTATGTATGCCGCCAGGGCTGGCCTGCCGGACCTCATCGGGGGCAGCCTGCTCCTGCTCCTCATCGTCTCTCTCGCAGCGGTATTCCGCGCGCGCGCCGATCTCGCGCAACGCCAGCGCCTGGAGATTCGCAATCAGGAGCGGCTAGCCCTTGCCCGCGAATTGCACGACACCGTTGCTCATCATGTCTCGGCCATTGCCGTGCAGGCTCAGGCCGGCGGAGTCGTGGTTCACGCTCAACCCGCGCAAGCGGCGCAGGTGCTGGCCACGATCGAGGTCGAGGCGACCCGCACGCTGGCGGAGATGCGGGCGATGGTGCGGGTGCTGCGTGAGGACGGCTGGGACACCTACGCGCCACAGCCGGGGGTCGGCGACCTTGCCGCCCTGGCGCGCAGCGTCGCTCAACTGCACGTAGAGGTCTCAGTCACCGGCGATGTCAGCGGACTGCCTGGACCCGTGGACTCCGCGGTCTATCGGATCGCGCAGGAGTCACTCACCAATGCCGTCCGCCATGCACCGGGCGCGACCCGCGTCGACATCGAGCTGTACCGTGTGGGCGATGACCTCAGGCTTCGCGTGATCGACGATGGCCGCAGCCAGACCGGCTCGGCCCCACCGCCCGGATTCGGTGTCACCGGGATGACCGAGCGCGCCCAACTCTTGGGCGGATCGCTCTCGGCCGGACCCGGGCCAGTTGGCGGGTGGATCGTGGAAGCCGTTCTTCCGGTGCAGGTTTCGTGATGAGCATTCGCGTTGTCGTAGCCGATGACCAGGACCTGGTGCGGACAGGACTGGTCATGATCCTGGGCGCCCAGCCCGACATTGAGGTTGTCGGGGAGGCGAGCGACGGCATACAGGCGGTCGAGGTGTCCGCCAGGCTGCGTCCGGACGTGCTGCTCGTCGACATTCGGATGCCCGGGCTCGATGGGGTCGAGGTCACTCGCAGGTTGGCGGGGCCTGACGTGGCGGATCCGCTGGCGGTGGTCGTGATCACCACCTTCGACCTGGATGAGTATGTCTTGGGTGCGCTGCGAGCCGGGGCGCGTGGCTTCTTGCTCAAGGACGCGGGGCCAGATCTGCTCATCCAGGCCGTGCATGCGGCCGCGAAGGGGGATGCGCTGATCGCCCCCACTGTGACGCGACGGCTGCTGACGACCCTGGTCGATCATGCGGTGCAGGCGCCCGTTCAGCCCATCGATCCCCTGACTGATCGCGAGGAGGAGGTGCTGGCGCTGCTCGCCCGCGGCCGCACCAATGCCGAGATCGCCTCCGAGCTCTTCATTGGCCTGAGCACGGTCAAGAGCCATATCGCCTCGTTGATGACCAAACTCGGTGTCCGCAATCGAGTTGAGATCGCGATGTGGGCGTATCAGACCAAGCGGGTTTGACGCCGGGCCCTGTGCCCGGCGAGGTGGCGGTGAGATTGGTCTTGGCATCGACCTCCTGAGCCGTCGGCTGGTGACCACATCTTCAGGTCGGGTTGCTGCCGTCCCCAGGTAATTGGGCTAGCGACTTGCGCAGTTTCACGTGTGCGCACTGGTCGAACCTTTCCGGGGGCTGATCTCCGATCTCTCGTTCGGCCCCTGAGATCAGAGGTTGTGGGCTGCGCCTTGTGACAGGATCGTGGCAATGGCACGGACGACCTCGTAGCATGCAAACACAGCGAGCACGGCCCCGACAATGGTCAAGATCCATGACGGCGCAACGCGCCGTGTCATCGCGCTGGCCGGCGCTAGGACCACGACCACGCCCATCAGCACCAAGGCCCTGCCCCACCCTGGGTCGGCGTCCCAGGCCCACCACAGCCCGCCGGCTATGGCGACGAGCAGACCGGAGGCCGCCAACGTTCGCGCCGGCCACTTCGTTGAGACCTGTGCATTTAGCGCGGAAAGAGCAGACACCCCGATCCTCCCAAGACTCAGGTGAAATCCGAGCAGCATCGTGCGGTCATGCCGCTGGCACGTCGACTACTTTCCGCTGGGGTCGTGGCGTCCCTGGTGGTCGGTGTCCTGATGCCAGCCCCGTGGCTCTTGGCTCTCCTGCTGTTTCTCAT
>WBZP01000828.1_pt1 | contig 40596 bp, 36 predicted proteins | sample 5204301 | NCBI WGS metagenome assembly WBZP01 (sample SAMN12412401, study PRJNA552823) | activated sludge metagenome | isolation source: activated sludge from nitrification reactor of wastewater treatment plant... | place: USA: Pennsylvania | collected 2017
GATGGCGCACACCGTCGTCGCTGCACTGCTGGGAAGCCTGGTCTTTTCGGTGACGCTGGTTCCGGTGCTGGCTACGCTTGCCTATCGAAAAGGAGTCCGTCACAGAGAGTCTCCCGTCTTTCGTGTAGCAGAGCGTCTGTATACTCCGGCGCTGCGTGCGGCCCTGCGACGTCCGTTTGTGGTCTTGGGAATCGCGATGGTTGCGCTGGTCTTTTCGGGCTACATCCTGGCCAAGCGCGGCAGTGAGTTCCTTCCCGAGATCAACGAAGGATCGCTCTATCTGACGTTCTCTCTTCCGTCGAATAGCTCGCTCGATGAAGGACGCCGGATCATGCCAGAGCTTACGACACTCCTATCGGAGTTCCCACAGGTCGAAGCGCTGTCTTCCCAGCTCGGTCGTCCAGAAGACGGAACCGACGCTGCGCTGCCGAGCAACTTGGAGTTTTTCGTCAAGCTGCGACCGATGGAATCGTGGCCCAAAGAGACTCCGAACCTGGGATCTCTTATCGAACAGATCAAGCAGCGCTTGGCGGTGATTCCGGGTCTGGACGTGAACTTTTCCCAGCCGATTCGCGACAACGTAAACCAGAGCGTCTACGGACAAATGGGACAGATTGCGCTGAAGATTTTCTATCACGATCTGAAAGAGCTTCAGTCGACGGCAGAAGCTACGCGCGATGCGATCGCAACGGTCAAAGGAGTGGCGGATCTGGGAATCGTTAAGAGTGCTCCGATTCCGCAGCTGCAGATTCATCCGCAGCGTGAGCTGATGGGACGCTTTGGTCTGAGCATGGCGGAAGTGCAGCACTTTATCAGCGTCGCGGTAGGTGGAAGTCCCGTCGGTACGCTGTGGGAAGGAGAGCGCAACTTTGATGTCGTGCTACGCCTTCCTGATGCGGCGCGCAATACCGTAGAAAAAATCTCCATGCTGCGGATTCCAACAAGGAGCGGTGCGCTGATTCCGTTGTCGGCGGTGGCGACGCTACAGGTGGACTATGGACGCGCAACACTCAACCGAGAAAACGGTCGTCGCTACATCGGTGTTCGCATGAACGTACGGGGTCGCGATCTTGGGAGCTTCGTTCAGGAAGCGCAAGCGGTGGTAAAGCAGAAGGTGCCGCTTCGGCCCGGAATGACCGTCGAGTGGGGCGGAGAGTTCGAGTCCAAAGAGCGGTCGATGCAGCGACTGATGGTTGTCGTTCCGCTCGCGCTCCTGCTTACGCTGGCGATTCTGTTCAAAGCGTTCGACTCGCTGGTGCTGGCGATCTTGGTGCTGTTAAACGTTCCGTTCGCGCTGATTGGGGGTGCGCTGGGACTGTGGTTGGTGGACATGCCGGTGTCGATTGCGGCAGCGGTGGGATTCATTGCGCTCGTCGGACAAGCCGCACTAAATGGTGTGCTGGTGGTGTCCGCGATGGAAGAAAAACGACGCAGTGGCACGCCGCTTCAAGACGCGATTGATCAAGGTGCGCACAGTCGCTTGCGTGCGGTGCTGATGACGGCTGCGCTGGCTGCGCTGGGTCTGATTCCGGCGGCTCTGTCGCGTGCAATTGGATCGGAAACGCAGCGTCCGATTGCAATTGTCATCGTCGGTGGAACCCTGTCTGCTGCGCTGCTTACGCTGATTGTGCTGCCGGTGATGTATCAGCAGCTGTTGACGCTCTTGTATGCGCGAAGAGATGATGAATCGTCAGAGCCTGCGCTTGATCCACCGAGCCTTCCGCCTCCGTAGTTTCTGTCGCTGCGTCCGCTTCCCTTTCACGTTGCGCTGTTTGTGATTCCGGGCTTTTGTCCGCGTCGCTTGGCTGTGCGCACACCGGACCTGGGTGGCGGATGAGATCTCCGTCGTGACCACGCTGTCGTACCGCTTGTGCGGACGGTGGTGGTTTCGGCCAGCACTTGCGTTCATCATAGAAAGGAACCGTGTCGCAAAGAAGGGGGCGCGATGCACACGCAAGGCCGTATCTTGTCCGCTTTGCTCGCTGGCTTTCTGTCGCTGTCCGGCTGCTCGGGCGGTGACCCAACCGGAGGAAGCGGAGACGATCCAATGCCGGATCCTGATCCGACGTGGACGAAGAGTCCGCCGGAGATCACACCGGGGGCATCTGGTCGCTTCCTGCTGCGCGGAACGCTCCTGTTGCCGCAAGGTCCGCTCGTCGGAGAACTGCTGGTCGAAGGAAACCTCATCACCTGCGTTGCAGAAAGCTGTGCAAGTGCCGCAGGCGCCGCAGGAGCCACTGTGATCCGAACCGGCGGCGTCATCTTTCCCGGCATGCTCGACGGTCACAACCACGGTCTGTTCAACATCTTTGATGAAGACGACTGGAATCCCGGCAGGTTCTACGGAAGCCACAACGACTGGACTTCGGACACGCGCTATCAGCAGGTGCTCGACGCCAAGCAGTATCTGAACAAGGATGTGACCTCGCCGGTGGATCTGCGCTGTGAGATCGACAAGTACGCAGAGCTCAAAGCGCTGATTGCCGGAACCACATCGTTTACGCTTGCGCCGGGAGCGGTTGAGCTGGCCTGTTATTCGTCGCTGGCTCGCACGATTGATACCTCACGAAACGGGCTTGGGACCGATCTGCTCCGCACGGCGATCTCGGTTCCTTCCGCAAGTGGTGCGCAGACGATCTGCAATGCCTATGCATCGGGCACTTGTAATGCGTACGCGGTACATGTCGCCGAAGGAATCAACGCCACCGCGCGCAATGAGTTTGCGACGCTGGAAAGTCGCATGTCGGGCTGTCTGCTCGCGCCGCAGACTTCGATCGTGCACGGAACGGCGCTTGGAGAAGCAGAGTTTTCGAAGATGGCCGTCGCTGGCATGCGGCTCATCTGGTCGCCCAAGTCGAACCTGTTTCTTTATAACGACACGACGCGCATCGATCTGGCGCTCTTGGCGGGCGTCAAGACGATCGCGCTGGCTCCGGACTGGTCGCTCGGTGGCAGCGTGAACCTGCTCGATGAGCTTCGCGTTGCCAATCAGGTCAGCCAGAGCAAGTGGAACGGCGTTCTGTCGGCGCAGCGTCTGTTTGACATGGTGACGATTGATGCGGCGCGAGCGCTTGGGGTCGATGCCTCGCTGGGCTCGCTGGAGGTTGGCAAGCGTGCGGACTTGGTCCTGGCGCGGATCGATCCGTCGCAGCCGTATGCCTCGCTGCTGACCGCGTCGCCGCGTGACTTGGATCTGGTGATGGTCGATGGAAAACCGCTCTATGGAACGCTGGAACTGAAGGCCGCAGCCCCGAGCACGCCCGGCTGTGAGGAGCTTTCACTGTGTGGCGCGACCAAGTTCCTGTGTGTCGCGGAAAGCTCGACGCAGAACAAGCTGAACCAGACCTACGCCGAGATCGTCGATGTGCTGCGCAGCAACCTGACGACCTATGACGGCATGGTTTCGTCGCTGGGTGTGGCTCCGCTGACGCCGCTGGCGCCGCTGATGCGCTGTCCGTAAGTCGCTTCGATCCCGGCGCTTGACGTCGACATCTCGCCTTCCCGCCCACTTCCGGTTGCCCTTGTTTTGTCCTTTTTTCGACGAGCCCGATCGACCCAACACTTAGCCAGATAACGTGCTGATGGTGGCCGATGACACGGTGCCGGGTGGGGAGCGGGTCAAGATCCTCGACTTCGGGATCGCCAAGGCGGTGGCTGCCGCAGCGGGAGAGACGCTACCAGGCGTACAGACAGCGACGGGGCTTTTGGTAGGAACGCCGACGTACATGGCTCCCGAGCAGTGTCGAGGCGGGGTCGAAGTGACCGAGCGCGCCGATGTCTATTCGCTCGGTGTGGTGCTGTATCAGCTTCTGTCCGGTGCGCCACCGTTTGTGAGCACCTCTCCGGGCGATGTCATTGCGATGCACATCTTGGAACCGCTGCCGCCGCTGCCAGTCCGTGCGCCCGACGTGGCCCAGCCGGTGACGCAGCTTGTCACCGAGATGCTCAGCAAAAAGCCGACGGATCGGCCCTCGATGGCAGAGGTGGTCGACAAGCTGCACGCGCTGCGCAACCTGGAGCCCAAGACCGTGATGCTTCCGCCCGAGCAGCTCGCTGCCAAGCTGGCCGAAGTCGCGCAAGCCATGCCCACGACCGAGATGCGTGCCAACGAGACGCGCATGTTCAGTGAAAAAGAGCACTCGCCATCGGCTGCGACTCCCGTGGCTGCTGTGCAAAAGAGTCCGCCCGCCAAGTCCGTGCCAGCGTGGTTACTTGTCGCCGTGCTCTGCGCTGTTATCTTGGGCGGCGTGACTGCGGCGATGCTGCTTCGCTGACCGTCACGAAAACCAACAAAGGAACCAGCATGGACCGATTGTGGGCCCCGTGGCGCATGGCGTACATCCTGCAAGCGACGGGCGAGCAGGGCAGCCAAGAGTGCATCTTCTGTCGCTTTCCCGCCGAAGGATCGACGCGCTACGCAGACAACCTGATCTTGAGCTGTAACCCGTCCGCCTTCGTCATCATGAACCGCTTTCCCTACAACAGCGGCCACATCATGGTCATCCCCAGGCGACACGGCGCGGACTTGTCTGCCTTGTCCGCCGACGAGTATCAAGCCACCTGCGAGCTGCTTCGCCAGGCCCAGCAGATCCTCTGTCGCGAGCTATCGGCCCACGGCTGCAACATCGGCATGAACCTCGGTCGCGTCGCTGGCGCGGGCATCGATCAGCACTGCCACTTTCACATCGTGCCGCGCTGGAACGGTGACACCAACTTCATGCCCGTCACAGGCGACGTTCGCGTGATCAGCGAGCACCTGCAAGCCACCTACGACAAGCTGCGTCCCGCGTTCGCTCATCTTGATGGATGAGCGTCGCTGCCGCTATCGCGCCGGGTGATGCGTCTGCGCCTGCACCGCCGCTTGTTCTTTGCGCGCCTGCGATCGCAGACGGTTGATCGACTCCGTAAAGTCGAGCGGCGGATCTTGCTGGAACATCAGATCTTCCCCGGTGATCGGATGCACAAAGCCGAGCGTCTCGGCGTGCAGCAGCAGTCGACTGCAGGGCAGGGCGGTCTGGCCTCGGCGCGTAAAGTCACGAATGTAGACGCGCTCGCCGACGATCGGATGACCCGCTTCGGCCAGGTGAATGCGGATCTGATGGGTCTTGCCCGTCTCAATCTGCACCGAACAGACCGTCGCTACGGTGCCGATGTGCTCCGTCACTTCCAGGTGCGTGAGCGCCAGCCGTCCGCCGTGTCCGAGATCGACCTTCCACTGCGCCAGCGATCCGCGCAGTCCGTCGCCGCGATCTTTGATGAGGTAGCTTTCGATCGTGCGGCTGATGCAGTAGCCGTGAGCCACGCACAGATAGCGCCGTCGGATGTCGTGATGCCGAAACAGCTGCTGAAGCTCTCGCTCCGCCGGGCGTGTCTTGGCAAACATCAGCAGCCCCGACGTGTCTTTGTCGATGCGATGCACGACATACAGCGGCTGATCGGTGGCTTTGCGTCCCTGCGCCCGCCACGCGTCGCGGATCAGATCCATCGCGGTGCTTTTTTCGTCGCGCTCGTACGGCACGCTCGAAATCCCCGCCGGCTTGTTCACCACCAACAGCTGCGAGTCTTCAAAGATGATGCGCTCTTGCGCTTTTTGGATCGCCGGGGCCAGCGGTCGCTTCGCGTTGGGATCGATCGAAATCTGCTGTCCCACCCGCACGCGTCGCGCTGGATCGGCGGCCAAGTGGCCATCGATCGAGACTTTGTGACGCTCACACATCGTGCGCGCAGAGGTCCACGAAACATCTAGCTGCTGGCGCAAGAAGGCCGCGAGCGTCTTGTCATCATCGGCTGCTGAGACCACAAAGCTGGACATGGTCGGCATCTTAGCCGCCAAAGGCTCAATCTCAAGCGCTACCGAACGGCCATCTTGACAGAAAGACTCGTCTTTCTATGATGCGACTTCCAACAAGGCGTAATGGGTATGACAGAACTGAGCTTTCGGCTGAAAGACCTTGAAAACAAGGGCAAGCACATCGACTGTGCGCTTGCTGCCGAGCTTGTTTCCGACGCGCTGTCCGATATGGATGTCGACGTCGATCACTCTGCTCTGCACCTGACCGCTGAGCTGAGCAAACACAACGTGACCGTGCTGTGCGACGGAACGCTGACTGGCGAGATTCGCTTGCCGTGTCAGCGCTGTCTCGGACCGGCTCAGGTGGATGTGAACCAGCGGGTTCATACTGTGTTTGTGCCTCCGTCATCGTCGCTGGCTGCTTCAGATGGTGAAGCGTCGCGGCAAGAAGACGACGAAGACGTCGATGACGTGGACTATGCCCACCACGACGGTGAGACCATCGATCTCTTACCGATCGTGCGCGAGTACATCATCCTCGCGGTGCCCATCACCGTGTACTGTAACGAGGACTGTCGCGGACTTTGTCCTCTCTGCGGCGCTGACAGAAACCAGGGCGAATGCTCCTGCCAGCCTGTCGGCAAGCTGTCGCCTTTTTCGGCGCTTCGCGACGTAAAGCTCTAACCTCACACTCACTCTCACATCAGCCTGGAGATCACAGCAACATGGCCGTTCAGAAAAGAAGACAATCGAGTGCTCGACGTGACTCGCGTCGCGCGCAGTGGATGAAGATGGCGACCCCGGCAGCCTCGAACTGCCCCAACTGCGGTGCCGCGAAGATGCCTCACCGCATTTGTGACGCGTGCGGCTGGTACGGTCCCGCCAAGGAAGGCCGGGTCGTGATCCCGAAGCCGACTGAAAACGAGGCCCCTGCCGAGAAGGCGTAGTTTGTAGATGGCGCCTCCGATGGCATCTGTCATCGCGATCGACGCCATGGGGGGCGACAACGCGCCGGGCCCTGAAGTCATGGGGGCCGTGGCGGCAGTACGCGAGCATGGCTCGCGTGTCATCCTGCTTGGCGACGAGCCTCGTTTGCGCGCAGAGCTAGACAAGCTCGGTGCGTCAAGCCTTGGCATTCCCATTCGTCACTGCTCTGAGGTGATCACCATGGATGATCATCCCGGGCAAGCCGTGCGAAAGAAGCGTCAGTCGTCGATGCGAGTCGGCTTTGAGCTGGTTCGTCGCGGCGAGGCACAAGCGATCGTCTCGGCGGGTAACTCCGGGGCGATGCTGGCGTGTGGTTTGTTTGTTCTTGGGCGAATGAAAGGTCTCGATCGTCCAGGGATCGCCGTCACGATGCCGACGCTGGAACCAGGACTCTTTGGAGTCGGGCCAACGATCGGTCAGTGCGTGCTGCTCGATACCGGAGCCAATGTCGACGTGAAGCCGCAGACCCTGGCGCAGTTTGCTGTGCTCGGGGCGCAGTTTGCCAAGCTGCGAGCGACGTCGCCTCGGCTTCGTCCGAGGGTGGGCCTTTTGTCCAATGGCGAAGAAGCCAGCAAAGGCACCGCTCTGTTGCGGGAAGCGCATGCGCTGCTGACTACACATCCAAGCGCGGCCTTTGAGTACGTCGGGTACGTCGAAGGCCGTGATCTGTTCCAATACCGTCGTCCCAAAGGACATGAGCTGCGCGAAGGCGGGCTTGATGTCGTTGTGACCGACGGTTTTACCGGCAATGTGGTCCTAAAGACCGCTGAAGGTGCGGGCCGCTTTTTGGCCGATCTGCTCCGTAGTGGAGTCGAGCGGTCTCCTTTGGCCAAGCTGGGAGCGCTCCTCATGATGCCGGCGCTCAAGTCGCTGCGCAGCGTGGTCGATGTCGATGCACGCGGTGGAGCCCCCTTGCTTGGTGTAAATGGTGTAGCGATCATCTGCCACGGACGCGCCAGCGCCCGGGCGATCGCACGCGCAGTGCAAGTCGCCGAAGATCACGTCCAGTCAGGGCTGATTGAGTCGACCCAAGCTGCCGTTATCGCACATCGCTTCGCCGATGGCTCGGCAAGCACCGATCCGAAAACCAGCCAACCGGAGGCTGAATGAGTGACGACCCTCATACACAAGGTAGTGAACGTCCTGTAACCCAACCACAGCCCGGCCTGCGACGCATTCGCATCGTCGGTACGGGCCGTGGTGTTCCCGAGAAAGTCGTGACCAACGACGATCTCAGCAAAATCGTCGATACCTCGGATGCGTGGATTCGTGAGCGCACCGGGATTCGCACCCGTCACACCGTCAAGCGGGGAGAAGAGGCTGCCTCGGACCTCGCCGCGCGTGCGGGAACGGCAGCGTGTGAAGCCGCCGGGATTTCGCCCAAAGAAATCGACGCGGTGATCTGTTCCACCATCAGCCCGGACATGCCGCTGCCGTCGTGCGCGGTCTATGTTCAGCGCAAGGTCGGTGCGGCGCAAAATAGCGCGGCCTTTGACCTGTCGGCGGCGTGTGGCGGCTTTATCTATGGCCTTGCCGTGGCAGAAGGACTGCTGCGCAGCGGGCTGTATCGTCACATCTTGCTGTGCGGCGTCGAGGTCTTGTCGGGCTACGTCAACTGGCAAGATCGCAACACCTGCGTGCTGTTTGGCGACGGTGCGGGCGCAGCGATTCTTCGGCTATGTACCGAAGAGGAGCAGGAAGCTGGGCTCGGCGTTCAGTCGGTCCACCTGTTCGCAGACGGAACCCAGGCCGAAGCGCTGATGATTCCTGGCGGTGGCTCGCTGTATCCGACGTCGGAACAGACCCTCGCCGAAGGCAAGCACTTCATCCACATGAACGGCAAGGTGATCTTCACCAACGCCGTGCGCAACCTGGCCTCGTCGTGCCTGACCGCGCTGTCCCAGCACGGCCTGACCCCAAAAGATGTGGATCTGGTCATCGCGCACCAAGCCAACCTGCGGATCGTTGAAGCGGTCGCGCAGCGGCTGGATCTGCCGATGGACAAGTTCTTCATCAACATCGATCGCTACGGCAACACCTCCAGTGCGTCGGTGCCGATTGCGCTGGATGAAGCGATTCGCATGGGCAAGGTAAAGCGCGGGGACCGCCTGCTGTTTACGGCGCTCGGGGCTGGACTGGCCTGGGGCGCTACCGTCGTCCGTCTCTAAGAGGATCCGATGCACAAGGTTGCCTTCGTATTCCCCGGTCAGGGCTCGCAGCACGTTGGTATGGGCAAGGCCCTGTCCGAGCAGTTCCCGTACATTCGCGAGCTGTTTCAGCGCGCCGATGATGCGCTTGGATGCTCAATCTCGGCGCTGTGCTTCGACGGTCCCGACACCGATCTGGTGCGGACCGAAAACACCCAGCCCGCGCTGCTGACCTGCGCGGTGGCTGCGGCAGAAGTTCTGCGACGAGAGCTTGGCCTTTCGCCTGCGCTGTGTGCCGGTCACTCGCTCGGGGAGTATTCCGCGCTGGTGGTGGCTCAGAGCCTGGCTTTTGCCGACGCGGTTCGCTTGGTTCACTTGCGAGGCCGCTTCATGCAGCAGGCTGTTCCTGAAGGACTCGGTGCGATGGCGGCGCTCGTCGGCTTGTCTAGCGCAGACGTGGCCGCGCTGTGCGCTGAGTCTTCGACGGACACGGAAAAAGTCCAAGCGGCCAACGAAAACGGTGCTGGCCAGGTCGTGATCTCGGGTCACAAACCGGCAGTCGAGCGCGCGATGGTGATGGCCAAGCAGAAGGGCTGCAAGCTCGTCAAAGCACTGCCGGTGTCTGCGCCGTTTCACTCGGCGTTGATGGAGCCCGCCGCGCGACAGCTCGCGACAGAGCTGGCCCAGGTTTCGATCGTTGTGCCCAAGATTCCTGTCGTTGCCAACATCGATGCCGCGCTGTATCCGCAGGACGATGCGGACGCGGTGCGCGATCGGCTGGTCCGTCAGGTCGCGGGAACCGTTCGCTGGGAAGGCTGCGTGTCGCGACTGGTGAGCCTGGGCGCCACCGCCGTCATCGAGGTCGGCCCTGGCAAGGTGCTACAAGGTCTGGTGAAGCGAATCGCGCCGAGCGTTGCGTTGGCTGGCTTTGCGGACCCGACGGGACTTGCCGCAGTGGCCGAGCTTGTCGCGCCCCAAGCGACGTGAGCGGGTCCGAACTCTTCTTCAAACCGAAGCGAGCACTTCATGACAACTTCTTCCTCTGAACGTCGCGTCGCGCTGGTCACTGGCGCTTCGCGTGGTATCGGTCGCGCCATTGCCAAAGCGCTGGTGCGTGACGGCCTGTTCGTCGTCGTAAACTACGTCGCCAATGAAGCGGCAGCGCAGCAGACCCGCGCAGAGCTGGGCGAAGACAACGCCGCCCTGTCTCAGTTCGATGTCTCTAGCGAGTCTGCCGTCGATGCTGCCGTCAAAGCCATCGGTGAGCAGCACGGACGCCTGGATGTGGTGGTGAACAACGCCGCCGTGGCCGTCGATGGACTGCTGATGCGGGTGAAGACCGCAGACTGGCACAAGGTCATCGAAACGAACCTGTCGTCAGCGTTCTATCTGAGCCGAGCGGCTTCGCGGCTGCTCCTCAAGGCCAAAGAGTCGGGACGGATCATCAACCTGACTTCCGTGGTTGGTGAGATGGGCAATACAGGTCAGGTCAGCTACGTCGCAGCCAAGGCTGGACTGATCGGCATGACGCGGACCTTGGCCCGAGAGCTGGCCTCACGCGGGATCACCGTAAACGCTGTGTCGCCAGGCTTTATCGAGACGGACATGACCCAGCAGCACGTCCAGGGAGATGCTCGCCAGAAGCTGACCGCGCAGATTCCGCTCGGACGGATTGGCGCACCGGAAGACGTGGCCGAAGCCGTTGCCTTCCTTGCTTCCCCTCGCGCAAGCTACATCACCGGCCAGGTTCTCCGTGTGAACGGCGGCCTGCTCATCGGCTAGCGCCGCGCCGTCCAGCTCGCCTTACGCAATCCCGTACTTGTCCAGCTTGTAGTACAGCGCGCTTGGCTTGATCCCGAGCAGCCGCGCTGTCTCCGTCTTGACGCCCTTGGCCTCTCGATACGCCTTGAGGATGAGCTGCCGTTCCAGATCGTCGAGGATCTCGGGCAGCGTCATGCTGTCACTCGGTAGCTCCAGGCTTCCCAGATCGGTGCTACCACGCGGCGGTGCTTCCTCGCCTCGGATGTGAGCGGGCAGTGCAGCCGCCGTGATGGTGTTTCCTTCGCAGAACACCATCGCCTGCGACACCACGTTTTCCAGCTCACGGACGTTGCCGGGGAAGTGATACGCGTACAGCCTCGTTAGTGCGTCTTCCGCAATCGCGGTGACCGACGGATTGCAGCGCGGTCCGTGCTTGGCAATGAAGTGTCGGCACAGCTCTGGGATGTCTGCGCGTCGCTCACGCAGCGGAGGCACCGTCAGCGGCACCACCTGCAAGCGATAGAACAGATCTTCGCGGAACTTTCCCTCGCTGATGAGCTTGGGCAGATCGCGGTGCGTGGCCGACAAGATGCGCAAGTCCACCTTGATGGTCTGCTCACCACCGACGCGCTCGAACGTGCCCTCTTGGAGCACCCGCAACAGCTTCACCTGCATCGCCGCAGAGATCTCGCCAATCTCATCGAGCAGCAGCGTCCCGCCATCTGCCAGCTCCAGTCGCCCGAGTCGCCGCTTGATCGCTCCCGTAAACGCGCCGCGCTCATGCCCAAACAGCTCACTTTCCAGCAGCGTCTCGGCAATGGCCCCGCAGTTCACCTTGATAAATGGACCTTGGCTGCGACGGCTCAGCAGGTGAATGGCCCGCGCCACCAGCTCTTTGCCGGTTCCCGACTCTCCGTAGATCGCCACCGAGGCATCGGTCTTGGCCACCTTCGCGATCTGCTCGTGAAGCCTGCGCATCGCTTCGGTCGCGCCAACCAGCGTCTTTTGCTGTTCGCCTTCGGTCTCGCGGAGCTGATCGTTTTCTGCCCGCAGCCGCTCGCTCATCCGACGGGCTGCCCGCAGCTCCAGCGCTCGCTCGACCTTTAGCCGTACCACCTCGGGCGCAAACGGCTTGGTGAGAAAGTCCATCGCGCCTTGCTTCATGGCTTCGACGGCAGCCTCGACCGTTCCGTAGGCTGTCATCAGCAGCGTGGGGCAGTCTGGGTCCAGCTCGCGGATGCGACGCAGGACTTCCAGCCCGTCCATGCCGTTCATCTTCAAGTCGGTGATCACAAAGTCCGCCGGTGTCTTTTTGAAGATGGCCAGCGCCTCGCTACCCGATGCAGAAGCACAGACCTTGTGGCCCATTCGTCGAACGACCTGCGCCACTCCTTCCCGCATGGTTTCGTTGTCGTCGATAATCAGCACGTTGGCCATGCGCGAATGCTAACATCCGCGCCGCACAAAGAGCCGCAAAACCATGGAACCGCTCGTCCCGATTTCTCCCAAGCCACGGCCTGCTTCTCCCATCCCCTCAGACCTCGACGGAGCAATCTTGCGCCTCAAAAAAGAGCGCAACGCTGTCCTCCTCGCGCACTACTACCAAGAGTCAGAGATCCAAGATCTGGCTGACTTTGTGGGGGACTCGCTACAGCTGGCCCAGGCTGCCCAGAAGACGCAGGCTGACGTCATCGTCTTCGCTGGTGTTCACTTCATGGCAGAGGTGGCCAAGATCCTCAACCCGAGCCGCACCGTGCTTGTACCGGATATGACGGCATCGTGCTCGCTCGCCGATGGCTGTCGTCCTGAGCAGCTTGGCGCTTGGCAGCGCAAGTACCCGGATCATGTCACCGTCAGCTACATCAACTGCTCGGCAGCGGTGAAGGCGATGTCTGACTGCATTGTGACGTCGTCGAATGCGGAAAAGATCCTGCGCTCGTATCCTCCTGAGCAGCCGATCTTGTTTGCACCCGATCAGCACCTGGGGCGCTATCTGATGAAGAAGACCGGGCGCACCAACATGGTCGTCTATCCGGGCGCGTGTCAGGTGCATGAGATCTTCAGCGAGCGAGAGCTGGTCCGGCTCAAGCTCGATCATCCAAGCGCGCACATCCTGGCCCATCCTGAGTGTGAAGAGCGAATCCTGTCGCATGCGCACTTTGTCGGCTCGACCTCGGCGCTCATCAAGTACGCGGTCGACTGTTCTGCAAGTGAGCTGATCATCGTCACCGAGCCAGGCGTCATTCACGAGATGCAGAAGCGCGCCCCGAACAAGACGTTTATTCCAGCCCCGGCGGAAGGCGGCTGCGCCTGCAATGAGTGTCCGCACATGCGCAAGAACACGCCGGAAAAGATTTATCTGGCGCTGCGTGACCTGACGCCTCAGCTGATCCTGCCCGAAGACCTGCGCCTTGCCGCCAAAGCGCCGATCGACAAGATGCTGTCGCTGTCTTAGCACCCAGCTGCTGTCGCCTACCCCGCCCACACTGCGCGTTGTCCGGTTCGCAGTGCGCCCCACCGCTTCAGCGCTTGCGCTTGGCTGGCAGCAGCCCGCGCTAGACAAGTCGACGCTTGCGCTTTGCCCACGCCAAGCCGCACTACGCCAAGCCCACGCTGCGCTTTGCCTACGCCAAGCCGCACCATGCCAGGTCCAAGCGCTGCTTTGTCCATGTGGAGTGGCTGCACGCGAAGTCAAAGGCCGTGCTTTGAACCTGCGGAGCGGCAGTAGGCGCAGTAGTGGCCGTACTTTGAGCGTGCGGAGCGGCAGTAGGCGTAGTAGTGGCCGTACTTTGAGCGTGCGGAGCGGCAGTAGGCGCAGTAGTGGCCGTACTTTGAGCGTACGGAGCGGTCTTGTGACCAGTGCAAGCCTGTGCTGCGCGTGACAAGGCCAACCTCAGACGCTGCGGTACCGCTAAGCCCGTGTAGCCGCTTGCCTTTTGGTGTGTCGTCGTGATAAGCACTCAAGGCTTTTGGTTGATTGACATCACACACGTCGAGACAGTTTTACGCGTCTTCGTTCCGATTACATCGGTGATTGCGCGTCGGTGGTGAGTGCCACCAAGCTCGGCGGAGGACCAAACGAAGGAGCTACGATGAGCGAGAACCAGACCGAAGTCGAGACCCAGGACAACTCCCCGGACAACCCCGAAGCGCCGATCACCATGCGGCAGCTTCTGGAGGCCGGTGTTCACTTCGGTCACCAGACGAAGCGCTGGAACCCCAAGATGAAGCCTTACATCTTCGGGGCTCGTAACGGCATTCACATCATTGACCTGCAGCACACGGTGCGGCTGTTCAACCGCGCTTTTAACTTCATCGTGAACACGGTGGCCTCGGGCGGCTCGATTCTCTTCGTCGGTACGAAGAAGCAGGCCCAGGAAGTGATGCAGCAGGAAGCGGTTCGTGGTGGCCAGTTCCACGTCACCAACCGCTGGCTCGGCGGCACCCTGACGAACTTCCGCACCGTGAAGGGCTCGATCGACCGACTGAAGAGCCTGGAAAAGATGGCTGAGGACGGCACCTTCGAGCGTCTCGCGAAGAAGGAAGTTCTGATGAAGATGCGCGAGCGCGACAAGCTGGAAAAGGCGCTCGGCGGTATCAAGAACATGACCGACCTTCCGTCGGCCATCTACGTCATCGACGCCAAGAAAGAGCACATCGCGATCTCGGAAGCCCGCAAGCTGGAGATCCCGGTCATCGCGATCGCTGACACCAACGCCGATCCCGATGTCATCGACTACGTGATCCCGGGCAACGACGACGCCATCCGCGCCATCAAGCTGTTCACCAGCAAGATCGCTGATGCATGCGTGGTTGGTTCGCGCGTGGGTCGTGAGCGCGCTGCGTCGCACTCGCGTGAAGAGTCACACGGTGGCGAGCGCAAGCCTGCCGCTGCTCCTGGCGCTCCGGCACCGCGCGTCGAGATGCGCAAGAACCGTGGCGGACTCCGTGGCACCCCGGCTGCGGCGGCCACCCCGACCTCGGTCATGCTGTCGAGCGAAGAAGAGTAGATCGCCCCGTAAGACAACCTGCATTGCTGCCCCGCTGAAAGGCCAAGCCTTTCCGTCTGCGGGGCTGACTGTCCCATTTAAGGAGAATTCAGATGGCCCAGATTACTGCGGCACTGGTGAAAGAACTGCGCGACCGTAGCCTCGCTGGCATGGCGGACTGCAAGAAGGCGCTGGAAGAGGCTGGCGGCGACATGGAAAAGGCCGCTGAGTGGCTGCGCAAGAAGGGCATTACCAAGGCTGCCAGCTCGTCGGCTCAAGGCCGCGTGGCGACCGAAGGTGCCGTCTCTTCGTACATCCACATGGGTGGCAAGATCGGCGTGCTCATCGAAGTCAACTGCCAGACCGACTTCGTGGCGCGTACTGACGACTTCAAGAACTTCTGCAAAGACATCGCGATGCACATCGCGGGTCGCGATCCGTTCCCGATGTATGTGTCGGACGACGAGATCCCGGCGGCGCTTGTCGAGCGTGAGCGCACCTTCCAGCTTGAAAAAGCCAAGGAAACGGGCAAGGGCAAGCCGGAAAACATCATCGCCAAGATCGTCGATGGTGCCGTTGGCAAGTGGAAGAAAGACATCTGCCTGCTCGATCAAGAGTTCGTCAAGGACCCGAGCAAGGACATCCGCACCCTGCAGCTTGAGCTGAGCGCCAAGACTGGCGAAAAGATCACCATCCGTCGCTTCACGCGCTACTCGCTCGGCGATGGTCTGCAGAAGAAAGAGCAAGACTTCGCCCAAGAGGTCGCTGCTCAGGTTGCCTCGACCGCCAAATAAGGGCCCATCCAATGACCGAGCCAAGCGCTTCCAAACCCGCATACAAGCGTATTCTCCTCAAGCTGTCGGGCGAAGCGCTGATGGGGAAGAGCCAGTACGGCATCGACCCCGCCACCCTTCATCGCTTGGCTGCGGAGGTCAAGCGCGTCCACGACATGGGCGTCGAGGTCGCGCTGGTCATTGGCGGCGGCAACATCTTTCGCGGCGTCTCAGCATCGACTCAGCACGGCATGGACCGCGCATCTGCCGATTACATGGGCATGATGGCGACGGTGATGAACGCGCTGGCGATGCAAGATGCGATCGAGCAGATGGGCTTGCCGACGCGCGTGCTGTCCGCGATCGAGATGAAAGAGCTGTGCGAGCCGTACATTCGGCGTCGCGCGATTCGTCATCTGGAAAAGCGGCGCGTCGTGATCTTTGCGGCAGGCACCGGCAATCCCTACTTCACCACCGATACGGCAGCGGCCCTTCGAGCCATGGAAATCCACGCGGAAGTCCTGCTGAAGGCCACCAAGGTCGATGGCATCTATGACCGCGATCCGGTCAAGCACCCTGATGCCGTCCGTTTCGAGAGAGTCACCTACCTCGAGGTCTTGCAGAAGAACCTGCAAGTCATGGACTCGACGGCCATCGCGCTCTGTCGCGACAACAAGCTGCCGGTCATCGTCTTTAACCTACAGAACAGCGGCAACATTGGGCGGGTGGTCTGTGGCGACCTGTCGATTGGCACGCGCGTCGATTAAGACCGCTGCGGCGTCATCTGGTCAGACCACTGCACGCCGCTCTGCCTGCCGCAAACCGTAGGCCTCTTGACGGAAAATAGCCAAAAAGAGAGGATTCATGAGCATGGTAAGCGATGTCCTGAAGAGCCTGGATGACGACATTGCCAAGGCAATGGATGCGTTTGGGCGCGAGCTTGCCAAAGTTCGGACCGGACGTGCCAACAGCAACATGCTGGACGGCATTCGGCTCGACTACTACGGCACCCCGACCCCGCTGAACCAAGTGGCGTCGGTGAGTGTTGCCGATCCCCGGCTGATCGTCGTCAAGCCGTGGGAAAAGCGCATCCTTCCAGATATTGAAAAAGCGATCCGCGACGCAGGCTTGGGAATCAACCCAAGCTCTGACGGCGAGATCGTGCGGCTGCCTATTCCTCCGCTCACCCAAGAGCGACGCAAGGAGCTGACCAAGGTCGTCAAGCGCATTGGCGAGGACGCCCGTGTCGCTGTGCGTAACTGCCGTCGAGACGCTCGCGAGCTGTTGGAACAGGCTGGCAAGGATCGCGAGATCACCGAAGACGACGTTGATCAAGGGCTCAAGAAGATCCAGGCCGTTATCGACAAGGCGATCGAAAAGATCGACGTCATTGCCGACAAAAAGCAGGCCGAGATCATGGAGGTCTAGCTCCTGGACCAGCTGTCCTTTAATCCCAAGTTCGGTAAGTACGAGCTGCTGGCCCACCTTGCGACCGGCGGCATGGCCGAGATCTACCTTGCACGAATGGCCGGCTCGGACGGCTTTTCGAAGCTGGTGGTGGTCAAGCGGCTCCTGGCTGACTTGGCAAAGGACAAGGAATACATCCAGATGTTCTTGGATGAGGCGCGGATCAATGCCCGCCTCAATCACTCGAACATCGTGCAGGTGCTAGAGCTTGGCGAGGTCGATGGGCAGTACTTCATCGCGATGGAGTACGTGTCTGGCCTGTCGATCGCGCAGATCGGCAAGCTGGCAACCCAGCGTCTTGGCGAAGTCCCGCAAAACATCGCCTGCGGCATCTTGCTTCAGGCGTGTGCGGGCCTTCATCACGCGCATGAGACCAAGCTGTCGGACAGCGACGAGCTGGGGATCATCCACCGAGACGTCTCGCCGCAGAACTTGCTCTTGACCTATGAAGGCTTCGTCAAGGTCGTCGACTTCGGCATCGCGAAAGCGGAAGGCCGCGAGACCCGGACGCAGGCGGGCATGGTCAAGGGCAAGTTTTCGTACATGAGCCCGGAGCAGTGCACCGGCCAGAAGATTGACCGACGCACGGACATCTTCGCGCTCGGCGTCATCTTGTTCGAGCTGTGTACGTCGCGGCGACTGTTTAAGCGCGCTACGCCGATCGAGACCTACGAAGCGATCCAAAAGGGAGACATTCCGGACCCGTGCTCGGTGTCGCCTGCGGTGCCGCGTCAGGTCGCGGATGTGATCCTGAAGGCGCTCGCTCGGAACAAAGATGAGCGCTACCCAACGGCTGAAGCGATGCAAGAGGCGCTTGAGCTGGCGATGCGACGCTCGGGTCTGAAAGGGCGACCGCTCGATCTGTCGCGCTTTCTCGAAAACAACTTCAAGGCAGAGATTCTCGAGCAAGAGGATCTCATCCGTCGGATTGCATCGGGTGAGCTGACGCAGCCGGAAAACCAGCACGCCGCTGAGTCGAGCAAGCTTGCCGACAACTACGCGCACGTCGAAGACCTTGATATCGAAGAAGACGTTGAGGAGCTGGCCGATCCGACGAGCAACGATCTGAAAGCGCCTGAGTCGAAGCCGCCGCCGCCGGTCCCATCGCTAGAAGGCAAGTCAGCGCAGATCGCGCAGAAGCCGGTGTCGATGGTCCTGCCGACGATCGATCCGAAGAAGGCGCTGCAAGACATGCTGTCGGGGAAAGCGCCGAACATGCTGGGCGATCAGCTTCAAGGACTGGCGAAGGCTGCGAACGTCTCGGTGCCGACGCCGGATGCTGCGGGATCTGGGTCGGGTCCGGCTGCGGTGTCTGCGGCTGCTTCCTCGGGGGCGCGCAGTCCAAGCGGTCAGGGCCTGGCTCCGTCTGCGACCACGCCGACTTCAAACCAGAGTGGCCAGGGACAGGCACCGGCGCTCGCTTCGCCGACCTCGCCGCTTCAGAAGCTGGCGGATCTACCGCTGCCCATTCTGATCGGCATGGCCTTTGGATTGGCCGTGCTGTCGGCGATTCTGACCGCTCTCATCATTTTCTAGCGACGAGCGTGGGTGTTGCGGTCCGGTGCCGTGTTCGTGCGGCGCGTGTGGGCCGTCCGTGCGGGCTGCGTTTGCAGCTTGACGATCCGTCGACGCTTTTGGGAACGTCGCTTCCCAAAGCGAGGTGACTACGATGGGTCGTAAGCAAGCGCGTTTCCTGTGGCTGTCGCTGCTCTGTTCGCTGGTGCTTTGGGGTCCGCTGTCCTGTGACGCGCCCTCTTCGATGCCAGATGCCGGAGACGGCAGCATTGGCAGCCCTGACGGTGCGTCCTGTTCGATGTGCGGTGGTTCCTGTACCGACCTGACCAGCGACGCACGCAACTGCGGATCGTGCGGCAATGACTGCGGTCCGGCGGCAAGCTGCATGGGCGGTCGGTGCGAGCCTGCAGGCAGCGGGGACATGTCAATGACGAGGGCCGACCTGGGGACCGCTGACATGTCGATGGGAAGCGATGGCGGGCTGCCCAAGGTTCGGCTGTGCGATCAGACGCCACCGATGGGTTCGACGCTGGCCCCGCCGCCGCCCGTCTACGCTGGGTCCTGTCCGCACCTGGTTTCGGGCAAAAACATCATTGTGTCGTCGGGCAAAGCACGGACTTTCTTGCTCGCGGTGCCGACGACGATTCGCCCGGCTGAGAAGCTGCCGCTGGTGTTTATGTGGCACTGGCTGGGCGGGAGCGCTGACTCGTTCTTTAAGAAGGGGGAAGTGCAGGCGGCGGTGGACTCTCAGCGCTTTATGGCGATCCTGCCCGAGGCCAAGGGCGACATCACCTGGAAGTGGCCGTTCGACGTGTTCGTGACAGCCGCTCGGCAAGAGGAAGAGTATCGCTTCTTCGACGACATGCTGGCTTGTGCGGCGGCTCAGTTTGCGGTGAACACCAACTGTGTGTCGTCGGTCGGCGTGAGTGCTGGTGCGCTGTTTACCGATCAGCTCGCGACGGGGCGAAACAAGTACCTGGCGTCGGCGATCTCGCTGTCGGGTGGCGTCGAAGGCGTGGCCAAGAAGTGGGGCAGTCCGCCTCGGAAGCTGCCGATGCTGGTGCTGTGGGGCGGTGCATCGGACATCTGTGCGGGCCTGGTCAACTTCCAGACGGCGTCGAAGGCGCTGGAAACGCAGCTGGTCAAAGACGGTCACTTCTTCGTCGAGTGCGTTCACAACTGCGGGCACGCCGAGCCACCGCTTGAAGCGTCGATGATGCTGACCAAGTACGCGGCGTTCTGGGAGTTTGTGTTTGCGCATCCGTACTGGCTGAAGACGGGTGAGTCGCCGTACAAGACCAGCGGACTGCCGGCGGGCATGCCCGCGTGGTGCGGCATCGGTGCGGCCTCGGCCACGCCTCGCACGGGCATCTGTACCGAAAAGCCGGGCTGCTGATGGTTGCTTCGTCGATACACCCAGAGGGCTACTCGTCGGGGCGCTTCGGTCATGTGGCAGAGCTTGCGATCGTCGGGGCTGGCTACGGTGGCACGCAGACCCTGGCGGAGCTTGTCCGGCAGGCGACGGGACCGCTGCGGATTCATCTCATCGAGTCGCGGCGGGCGCTTTCTTTGGGCGTGGCCTATTCGACGACGGATGGGTCCCACCTGCTGAACGTGCGGGCCGCGAAGATGGGCGCGTTTGCAGACGACATTGGCGGCTTTTACGACTGGCTGCTCACGGATGCGGGACAGGCGGCGGTGGCGCGCTACTGTCCGACGCTGGAAGTGACGCCCGATGGCTTTTTGCCGCGCGCGGTCTACGGCGTGTACTTGCAAGCGCGTCATCAGGCGACGCTGACGGCGGCGCTAGGCAAGGGCATCGTGGTGGTCACTCATCATGCGACCGCCGTCGATGCACAGTGGCTTGGCGCAGACCAGCAGCGGCTGGTGGTGACGCTTCGCAGTGAGCACGGTCCGTCTGAGCTGGCAGTGGACGCGCTGGTCTTGGCGACTGGCAACCTTCCGCCGCGCCAACTGGATGGCGTGGCTGCGCTTGGGGACTCGTCGTCGCGCTTTGTGGCCGACCTATGGAACCCACCGCTGCAGAGCCTGTTTCCGCAGCAGGTTTCGTCGCTGCCCCAAGACAAAGACGTGGTCATCATCGGGACAGGGCTGACGATGGTCGATGCGGTGCTGTCGCTGGTCAGTCACGGCTATCGTGGGCGCGTGACGGCGATCTCTCGACATGGGCTGCTGCCGCAAGACCACGCTGAAGATCGCTGCTATCCCGACGGGTCGATGGCGTGCTGTCCCAGTGAGGCTCCACAGTCGGCGCGCGGGCTTTTGTCGGGTCTGCGCAAAGAAGTCGAGCGAGCGGCGGCACGCGGCTTTCCGTGGCAGAGCGTGGTGGACGCGCTGCGGACGCAGACGCAGGTGCTGTGGCAGCGACTGCCGCTGACGGAGCAGCGACGCTTTTTTCAGCGGCTGGCTCCGTTTTGGAGCGTGCACCGCCACCGTGTTGCGCCCAGGGCCAGTCAGACGGTGCAAGGACTGATCGCGCAGGGTCGACTTCGCGTCGTGGCCGGACACCTTCAGCAGGTCGCGGAGCGTCCCGATGGGCTGCTCGTTCGCTATCGAATGCGTGGCAGCCGCGAGGGGGCGACGTGCTCGGCAGCTCTTGTGCTGAACTGCACCGGGCCCGATTACCGCATCGAGCGTGGACCCAATCCGCTGCTTCTGAGCCTGCTTCGTCGGGGCTTGGTGGTTCCCTGTCCGCTGGGGATGGGGCTTGCGCAGACGCCGGACGGTGCGGTCCAAGGTGAGGCTTCGTCCTGTCTGTTTACACTCGGGTTTTTGCGGACGGGAGCGCTGCTGGAATCCACCGCTGTGCCAGAGCTTCGTCAGCAAGCGGCTCAGGTGGCGCAGTTGGTGCTGGCGCGGCTGGCGCGGCTGTCGCGCAGTGAAGCGGGGCGGGCCGAGCGGTGGCCGCGTCTGTCGTCCGCGCTACCGTGAAGCATGGCTGGCTGGCACCGGGGACGATGGCCAGGCTTCGGGATCGGTCTGGTTGTCGGGATGTAGGCGGGCGAGCGAGGCATAGCCGCGCATGGCTTCGCGAATCGACAGGCCAGGCCACGGCATAAACGACAAGATCGACGTCTTGGGCAGGGCTTTGCAGACGGCAGCGACATCGACTTCACCGCTTCCCGGTGGCAGGGCTCCAATCGGACCACAGGCATCGCCGACGCAGTGCAGTGGTCCGCTGCCAAAGGATCGCACCGAGTCAGACATCGCCACGAGCCGCATCATCGACGCCAGGTGTGCGGCGGGCAGATCCAAGCTGGGCGCGATCGGGGCTCCGGCAAACTCCTCGCACAGCAGTCGGACTTCGAGTGGCAGCGGTAGCTCCGTGACGCGCCGAGGATAGCCAAGCAGCAAGGTCTGCTCACTGCGCACGGCGTGATTGGACAGCTGCTCAATGGCGCGACGGATGGCGTCCAGGTGTCGAGGCATCAGCGCACTGCGGGCACGGAGCAGCTCGTCCCCGGGCTCGCTGTCTTCGAAGATCGCTCCTTGCAGAAAATGCGCGCGAACCCCTTTCCACAGCCGATCGAGCCCGTCCACTTCACCGAGTCGCAGCCGGACATAGCGAGCCCCCAGCGTCTGTGCGACGCGCAGCGCCGACTGCGCCACCGACACCGCCGTCCGGCTTTCTTCTTTGTCGAGCGACGCAAGCTGCGCCCAGGCGGTCTGGGGCCTGGCATCGGCGATCGCGCCCAGCTCGGCATCGACCGCGACCACTTGCAGCGGCGGATGTGGAGACGCAGCCATGTGGGCTAACCCCTCGACAAGTCCGGGCAAACCAAGGGCTGGAAGGTGCAGTGTGGTGGCACCTTGAGAAGTAAGGCCTAACAATACAGAGTCCGCCGTAATCGGCGTCGGAGACTGTCCGCCAGGTAACACCGAAAGACCGAGCGCGCTGCGGGGCCCGATCCCGTGGGATGGGGTTTGACTTTGCATGACGAGTCAATTTACACCTATGCCGTCCTGTGTAGGGAAATGGCCGTGATCTGTGCTGTACCCAAGGACTTGAAACACACGATAGGAAGCTGCCGATGCAATCGCAACATAGGGCACCGACGCTCAAGCGTCTGGGGACACTGATTGGGTCTCTGGGCGCGCTCTTGGTCTTTGACCAGACGGCAAGCGCTCAGATGGTCCAAGAAAACGGATTCACTGAGCCGACGTACAACATGCAGTTGTTTCGTCCGGCGATCGACTCGAAGGGCTATGTGACGCTGAACGCCTCGCAGGTGCTCGGTCACAAAGACTTCTCGCTCGGTCTGGTTGGTACTTGGGCGGGTCAGCCGCTGTTTTTGGAGACACCAGCGGGCTCGACGGCTCCGTTTGGTCAGGTCTCCAGCGGTCGGACGTTCTCGGTGGACAACTTGGTGACGGCGCAGCTTCAGTTCGCCGTCGGTCTGTTCAAGCACTTCGAGATCGCGTTCGGCATTCCGCTGTCGATCATGAACGGTGGTCGGCAGATCTGTCCGCCAGGCGGCGCCTGTCAAGGCTACGCGGGTGACGGCTCGGCGCGAACCGACCTGACCTTCTCGAAGGTGGGCTTTTCGGATCTCGCGGTTCACTTCAAGGGTCGCTTCCTCAACACCTCGCGTCACCCGGTGGGCTTGGGTGCGCTCTTGTCGGTCTATCTGCCGGTGGACAAGTGGGCCGGTGGCGATGCCTACAAGCAGTTCATCGCCGAGAGCAACGTGACGCTGCATCCGCAGATCCTGCTCGACAAAGAGTGGGGCCGCTCGCGTCGCTTCCGCACGGCCATCAACGCCGGTGCGCTGATTCGCTTTGGCTCGACCGAGTTTGTCGACCGAGGCCGTCCGCGCGTCACCGACGAAGCGATGAACACGTTCTGCTATCCGGCGGACAACACCTCGACGCAGTTTGACTCGGGGCTGTGCGGCACCGGGCTTCGTCGTGGCGTCGGCACGCAGCTGACCTACGGCATCGGCGCTTCGCTGGCGATTGTGAAGCAGCGCTTCGAGGTGCTCGGCGAGTTCTTCGGTTACGCCGACGTGGCGGGCAACCAGAAGGCCTATCCGCTGGAAGGTCTGGGCGCCATCAAGCTGTACCTGGCCAAGAAGTCGTTCCTGGTCGCTGGCGCGGGCGGTGGTCTGATTGGCCTGTCGGACTCGGGCAAGATGACCGGCGGTCCGCTGTGGCGCGCGTTCATCGGCTTTATCTTTGAGCCGAACATTGGCGATCGCGATGGCGACGGCATCAAGGACGACGTGGACAAGTGTCCCGACGATCCCGAAGACTTCGATGACTTCGAGGATGAAGACGGCTGCCCCGATCCCGACAACGATCGCGACGGCATCCTTGATGTCGATGACAAGTGTCCAAACGAGCCGGAGACGAAGAACGGCTTTGAAGACGACGACGGCTGCCCCGACAGCGTGGTGCTCGACCGCGATGGCGACGGCATTCCTGACAACCTCGACAAGTGCCCCGACGATCCCGAAGACAAAGACGGCTTCGAGGACGAAGATGGCTGCCCCGACCCGGACAACGACAAGGACGGCATCCTCGACAAAGACGACCTGTGCCCGAACGATCCAGAGGACAAGGACGGCTTTGAAGATCAGGACGGCTGCCCCGACCCGGACAACGACAAGGACAGCATCCTCGACAAGGACGACCAGTGCCCGAACGAGCCGGAGACCTACAACGGCTATCAGGACCAGGACGGCTGCCCCGACAAGGGTCGCGTCATCGTTCGCAAGGGCAAGCTGGAGATCCTCGACAAGATCTACTTCGAGACGGACAAGGACATCATCAAGGAGATCTCCTACCCGATCCTCGATGCGATTGCCGCGACGCTGAAGGGCAACCCGCAGATCCTGGAGATCGAAGTCCAAGGCCATGCTGACGAGCGCGGCGACGACGCCCACAACATGGATCTGACCGAGCGACGCGCCAAGGCGGTGAAGGTCTACCTCATCGAGAAGGGCATCGACGGCAACCGACTCCAGTCGCACGGCTACGGCGAGACCAAGCCGGTCTGCCCAGAGCACAACGAGGACTGCTGGTCGCGCAACCGCCGCGTCGAGTTCGTGATCCTCAAGCGCTCGGACGGCGACACCAAGGAATAGTCGCTTCCGCCCCGCTATCCCGCCCAGATCCCCCGCAGCGCATCGGTCGAGCCACTTGGCTCGGCCACCCAGCGCGACCCGTCAAAGTGCAAGATGGTTCCTGACTCACCCACGACCCACAGGTCGCGCGGTGACGTTCCATAGACATCGGTCAGGTTCGCAGTCGTAGGAACGGCGACTTTGTTCCATGCGGGCGTCGGTCCGCTGTAGTGAAGGACGGTTCCGGCGGCTCCCACAGCCCAGACATCGCTTGCGCCACTTCCCCACACCGCGTTGAGCTGGCTGGTGGTGGGCGTCGCTGCGCTGTTCCAGCCCGTGCCTGTCCACTGCGACAGCCGTCCGTTTGTGCCGGAAGCCCACAGCGCGCTGCCGCTACTGCCCCACAGCTTGGTGTAGCCCGTGCCTGGCGGCGGCGTGACGGATCGGGTCCAGCTTGTGCCACTGGCAGACAGCAGCAAGTCCGTCACCTGGGGGCTGCTGCTTAGCCCGAACAGCGGGCTGCCACTGCTCGCAGACGGACCAAACACGCTGACGATCTGGCCCGTGACGGGGGAAGACTGCGCGTTCCAGCTGACTCCGTTCCAGTGAAACAGGGCGCCGCTGCTGCCACCGGACCAGGCTTGTTGGCCGCGCACATAGATCGTGTCCAGGTCGATGCTCTGTCCCACCGTAGTGACCTGCCAGCCCTGACCATTCCAGCTGGCGATGCCCGATCAAAATCAGCCGGTGACGTCGACGGAGGCGCAATTTGGGGGGGCGGATGCGGCGGCTGTGCGGTGTGCGATGTGGACGCCTGTGCAGCGGTTTTGGCGCGACTTGGCGTGTTTGTGTCCGCAGCGGGATGAATCGGTCCGCGCTACGATGCGCACCACGATGCAAGCAAATCGGCAGCGCGCAGAGCAAGTGGTGACGGCGAAGGTGCCGCGCTCTCCGGGCGTGGTGTTGACCCAGACGCACATCGTCGAGCTGATGCTGGATCTTGTGGACTACCGGGCCGAGCTGGACCTGGGCGCGCGGACGCTGCTCGAGCCCGCGTGTGGTCAGGGCGCGTTTGTGGAGATCGCGCTAACGCGGCTGCTCCGATCCGTGCAGCAGACCGGCAGGCCGCTCGACTCGCTCGGGTCGGCGCTGCTCGCGTTTGAGCTAGACCACGCGCAGGTTCTGCTGACCCGGCAGCGGCTGCTTTCGGTGCTGCGACAGGCGGGTGTGCCGCTGCGGCTGGCGAAGTCGCTGGTGGCGACGTGGGTGCGGCATGCGGACTTTTTGCTGGCGTCCGAGCTGCCACAGGTCGATGTGGTGGTGGGCAATCCGCCCTATGTTCGGCTGGAACAGCTTGATCCAGACCGACGGGCCGCTTATCGCGCGCAGCATGCCTCGCTGTTTGATCGCGCCGATCTCTATGTGGCGTTTATCGAGCGCGCGCTGTCGCAGCTTTCTCCCCACGGGCGACTGTCGTTTGTGTGTGCCGATCGCTGGACGCGCAATCGCTATGGAGGTCCGCTGCGCAAGCTCATCAGCGATCGCTGCCAGGTGCGCTGCTACATCGATCTGTCGCAGTCGTCGCCGTTTGATGCGACCGTGCAGGCGTATCCATCGATCTTTGTGCTGGGACAGAAACAGTCGCCGCCGCTCGACGCAGTGCCGGTGGTGACGATGCAGTGCGCCGATCGCGAGGAGTGTGCGCGGGCGCTCGCGCTGCTTGCGGAAGGACAGCCGACACGAGCGGGACACAATGCGCCGTCGCTTCAGCTTCACCGCGAGTGGTTTTCCGGGGACGCGCCGTGGGTGATTGTGGATCCCGAGCAGCGAAGGCTCCTTGTGCAGCTAGAGCAGCGGTTTGCCACGCTGGAAGACGGGGGACAGACGCAGCTTGGGATTGGCGTCGCCACCGGCTGCGATGACGTGCTGATCGTCGATGAAGCGCAAGCGCAGGCGCTGGAAGCCCAGACGCGGCTGCCCCTGGTGATGCGGAGCGATCTGGGGCACGGACAGATTGCCTGGGGACGGCGCTATGTTCTACAGACGTTTGCGCCTGATGGCAGACCGCTCGATCTGACGCAGCATCCGCAGCTTGCGCAGTATGTGGAGCGGCATCGCGACGTGCTGTCGGCGCGGTATGTGGCGCGTCGCCAGCCGCAGGCCTGGTTTCGGACGATCGATCGCGTGTATCCCGAGCTGGTTTACACCCCGAAGCTGCTGATTCCTGACATCGCCAGTGCGAACGAGCTGACGCTCGATCCGGGGCGCTACTATCCGCACCACAACCTGTATTACGTGACGTCGCAGGGCTGGGACTTGGCGACGCTTGGCGGGCTGCTCAGCTCGCAGGTGGCGCTGTTCTTTGTGTGGAGCTACGCGGTGACGCTGCGCGGCGGCTATCTGCGCTTTCAGGCGCAGTATCTGCGCAGGATTCGGGTGCCGCATCCGCGTGATGTGCCCAGTCCGCTGGCTGCGGATCTGGCGCGGGCGTTTGTGCAGCGAGACTTCGCGGCGATGGATGTGCTGGCGGCGCGAGCGTACGGACTGGCTGCACCGCCGCAGTTTGACTTTGTGGATACGCGGACGTAGCGCCCGTTAGTGCTGCTCTAGGACGATGTCGCCGCTCATCGACCGCAGCTCGACCAGGCCCAGGCCCTGGCCAACCTTGGCGCTCCACTCCGTGGGCTGACCGGGATGACGCTTCATCTCGACCGGCAGAGAGTCGCTGCCCATGATCTCGCCGGTCTGCGCCCGTAGCCGCGCCACAAAGGAGCTGCTCGGGACCGACTGGATGTGGACGTTGCCCGACACGGTGTCCGCGCTGATCTGGCACCCCGCCGCCTTGCAGCCTTTCGGGAGCGTCAGATCGCCCGACGTGGACTGGAAGTGAACCGGACGTACCACCTCGCTGTCCAGGTGCAGCTCGCCCGACACGGTGCTGACGTTTACGTCGCCGCTGACCGCTTCGAGCCGAACGTCGCCGCTGATCGAATGAACGGTCACAGCGCGGCTGCCTTTGATGTCGATCTCTCCCGAGGAAGACGTGACCTCCAGGTCGCCTTGCAGACCGCTGACATGGACATCGCCGGACGTGGTCTTGACCTTGACCTTGCTACCGACCGGCAGCGAGAGCGCCAAGTGACCATCGAGCAGCGTCGGCTGACCATCAAACTGAAGCTGCCACAGGCCCTTTTCATCGCTGGGCGGGACCAGCTTGGCACTGCGCACCGTGGCTTCGCTGAGGGTCAGCTTGGCTTCACTCGTGGTCGATGCGCTTAGCTCCACTTCGGCGGCGGTGGTGGTGATCTCGAGCGAGATCGGCCCGCTCAGCTTGATGGTCTCACTGTGGGTGTCATCGCTTGAGGCGTCGGACTCTTCGCTGTCTTCGCCATCGTCTAGGTCGGTGCTGCCGACGTGCTGCGCCACGATGTCCGGCTGGGTCTTTTTGGCCGAAAACCACTGGCCCCGGTGCAGCGGCGACAGCGGGCTGGCCGCCACGATGCCGAAGAGCGCAACCGCAGCCGCGCCCACCGCAACCCACTGCGCTTTCTGATCGTGGAAGGTCTGCTGAAGCAGCCGGCGCAGACCCTTGGGCGTCGCTTCTTTGCGGGTCACTCGCGCGGCAATCTGCTGCTCGATCTGCGCCCACACCTGCGATGGCGGAACCCCGCGAGCGCGCTGCGCAAACAGCTCGTGCTCGGCCCGCAGCCACGACAGCTCACGACCGCAGGCTTCACACTCATCGGTGTGTGCAGAGACGACGATCGACTGATCTTCGGTCAGCGTTCCGCGTAGCAGGGCTTCGAGATCTTGAACGGATGGATGCGTGTTCACTTGGAGCCTCCCAGGTAGTGCCACAGCTGCGCGCGGAGCTGAAGCCGCGCACGGTGGACTTCGTTTTTCACTTTCGAGACAGACCAGCCCATGATCTCGGCGATGTCTTCGTAGGACAGGCCGTGATCGAGCCGAAGCAGGAGGGCGCTTTTGCGCGGCTCTCCCACATGGGACAGCGCTTCGCTGAGCTTGCGATCCGCTTCCGCCAGCAGCAGGACCGCATCCGGCGTTGGCGCGCCATCGACCGGCTCGCTCTCTTCGTTTGGTTCTTCGAGCAGCCGCGCCGCTTCCTTCTTGGTGCGGCAGTGTTCCAAAAAGACGTTGCGCGCGATGCCAAACAGCCACGACGACAGCCGCCCCGGCTCGCGCAGTGCGGACAGCGCATCGTAGGCCCGGACAAACGTCTCTTGGGTGGCATCGTCCGCCGCCGCATCGTCACGCAGCAGGTCGCCCAGGTAGCGACGCACGCCCGGACTGTGACGCACAAACAGGCTGCGGAAGGCATCGCGCTCACCACGCTGCGCAGCCAGGACGAGCGGCGCATCAATGCTGACCACGGCTGGTGCGTGGTCTGGCGTGGGGACCAGTGCGGTGACTGCGCTCGACACCTCTTCTGGACCGGCCAGCGGATGCGAGGTGTGAAGCAGTGTCAGCGCACGTTTGGAGCTCATCTCATCCGTGAGTGAAGCCCGCCGCGATCTGGTTTCAACTTTTTTTGAAAAAAGTGCGAAGCAAGCAGCGGCAGCCGCTACCGCCCGACGAGAAACGGCTCCAGCAGGCGCAGCGCTTCGCTGTGTAGGTGTCCGTTGCTTGCGCACAGCCCGTGGTGATGACCCAGCTCGCGATCGGAATAGCGCAGCGTGCCCCCGCGCAGGTCGGTAAGCTGTCCGCCCGCTTCGCGCAAGATGATCTCGGGAGCGGCGGTGTCCCACAGCTTGCAGCGCCCCGCCGGGTTCATATACAGGTCGCGCGCCCCGGACGCGATGAGGCACAGCTTCACACCCACCGAGCCGACTTGCAGCTCATCGCGGATGCCCGCCTTGTCCCGCACCTTGCGCACCAGCTCTTCCCGCGTAGACGCCGACGACACCAGGCGCGCATCGGCCATCTGCGCAAGGTCCGACACGGCGATGCGGCGCGGCGGCTCGTGCTCGATGACCTCGAAGGCCCCGAGCCCCTGTTGCGCAATCCACAGCCGCTCCGCAGCGGGCTGATAGACCAGGCCGAGCACCGGCTGCCCGTGTGAGACCAGCCCGATCATCACCGCGTAGCCCGCCCGTCCGGCGATGAAGTCCTTGGTGCCATCAATCGGATCGACCAGCCAGTAGCGCGCGGCGGTCAGTCGGGCCCCGTCATCGGGTCGCTCCTCCGACAGCACGACATCGGCTGGAAACTGCTCACCCAGGCGGGCAATGCACAGCTCGCTCACCGCGCGATCGGCTTCGGTGACGGGCTCTTCGGCGTCTTTCCACTGCACCGGCAGCGCGGCTTCGGCTTGGGCGCTCTGCGGCGCGTGCCAGGCTTCAAAGTAGCGGTGCGCGAGCTGTCCCGCCTCGATCACAATCGGAAGGACTCGCCGCGCGTCCGATGAGAAGCCTTCCGGCAGCATGTTGTCGTAGAAATTCACCGCCGCAGGGTAGCAGGCTTTGGCTTCGGGCTGATCAGTGCCTGCACAACGCGTTGCTTGGGCGGGCAGGGCGTGCCGCGCGCTGCATCAACGTAGGTGCAGTCTCCGGGTACATGCCGCGTGACCTGCCAAGCCGTTGTGCAGGCTTTCTGCAAGTGACTTCGGACCTCACAACGCGTTGTGCAGGCTTTCTGCAAGCGACTTTGGACCGCGCAACGCGTTGTGCAGGCAGTCTGCAAGCGACTTTGGACCTCCCAACGCGTTGTGCCGGCAGTCTGCAAGCGAGTTCGGACCCTGCTGCCGTTGTGTAGGCGCTGGAGCAAGTGAGTTCGGACCGCACAATGCGTTGGCAGGGGTCGCGGCATCGCCTCCGCTGCTGCACAAGGCGTTGGCAGGCCGGGCTGCACGTCACCCTGGGTCGGTTGCGCCGTTGTGCAGGGCGCAAGGCAGCCGCAGGGCAGCCAGTGGGCAGATAGAAGGCGCGCAGGTAGGCGCGGTCCGTTACGAAGATCGCGAGGGATCGTCGTCGTCTTCGGGCTCGCTGCCGTCACTGACTTCGCGATCGAGCTTGCGATAGATCGTCCGCGTCGCAATGCCGAGGAGCTGCGCCGCCAGCCGCTTGTCGCCTTTGGTGTAGTGCAGCGTCTCGCGAATGACGGTGCGTTCGATCTCATCAAGCGGCGTGCCGAGCGGAAAGGTCAGGCTGGGCAAGCTGCCGTGGCTGGCGCTGGTGGTCAGGTGCAGGCCGCCGCAGCGGATTTCCTGCGGCAGATCATCGACATCAATGATCGGCTGACGGGACAGCACCACCGCGCGCTCCAGGGCATTTTCCAGCTCGCGGACGTTGCCGGGATAGCCGTAGCGCGACAGCAGCTCGAGCGCCGGACGGCTGATGCCGGTGACGTTCTTGTGGTTCTTGTTGCGAAAGCGATTGAGGAAGTGATCGACGAGCAGCGGCACGTCATCAAGTCGCTCACGCAGGGGCGGCACGGTGACGGCAATGACGTTGAGCCGATAGAACAGATCTTCGCGGAAGCGGCCCTCGCTGACCATCTTGCGCAGGTCGCGGTTGGTCGCCACGATGAGCCGAATGTCGACGCGGCGCAGCTTGCCACCGAGCGGCTCGATCTCGCCTTCTTGCAGCACGCGCAGCAGCTTCACTTGCAGATGGAGCGGAATTTCGCCCACTTCGTCGAGAAACAGCGTGCCGCCATCGGCCTGCGCAAAGCGACCATCGCGCCGCGCCACCGCGCCGGTAAACGATCCCTTTTCGTAGCCAAACAGCTCGGCTTCAAGGATTGTCTCGGGCAGGGCCGCGCAGTTGACTGGCACGAGCGGTCGTCCGGCGCGCGGCGACAGATCGTGCAGGTGCCGCGCGAGCAGCTCTTTGCCGGTGCCCGACTCGCCCAGCAAAAGCACCGTCGCTTGCGAGGGCGCCGCCTGCGCCACAATGTCGAGCGTGCGTCGCATCGCCAGCGATCCCCCGACAATCGGTCGCCGCTCTGCCGCCGCCAGCTTCTGACGCAGCGAGCGATTTTCCAGCACCAGCGTCTGTCGTTCCAGCGCCTTGCCGACGACCCGCAGCACATGCGCCCGCTTGAGCGGCTTGGTGATGAAGTCGTACGCACCGTCCTTCATCGCTTCGACGGCGGTTTCGATCGTGCCGTAGGCCGTCATCAGGATGACTTCCGTCTCAGGCGACAGCTTGCGTCCCGCCTTCAGCAGATCCAGCCCCGAGATGCCCGGCATCAGCAGATCCGTCAGCACCACGTCGATGCGCTGCTTGCGCAGGATCTCCAGAGCCTCTTTGCCGTCGCTACAGGTCAGCACTTGTAGCTCGCTGCCGCTGGCTTCGGCGTCGGTCTGCGGCGGCACAAAGCGCGCAAACGTCCGCTCCAGCGAGTCTAGGTTCGAGGTCTCGTCATCGACGATCAGTAACGTCTTCATCGGTTGGGCTCACAGCGCCGGACAGTCAGAAGTCGGGCCACGCCGCGATTTTGCTCGGTTCTTCTCGCTTCGGCAAACGGCGATCGCGTTGCATCGGTGAAAGTCTGGTAGCCTCTAGGCGTGATTCCGCACGAGATTGCCATGGAGCGCAGCGACGAGCGCTCAGCTCCGAATCGTACGCATGTGCTGACTTGTCCTCGCTGTCGAGCCCCCGTCGCGCTGGGCTTTACCGATCAGACCGAGTGCCAAAAGTGTCACGAGCGGGTTGCGATTCCCGAGCCGGTGCAGAAGCGGCGCGACAACTTTCGCAAGCTGGAAGCCGAGCGTCGTCACAAAGATCCGCTGTGGGCGCTGGCGCTGCGGGCGCGGCCTCGCTTTTATCTCAGTCCGAAGCTGCTCGCGTCGCTCAGCTACTTTGCGCCGTTTGTCGGCATCATGGTCGGCTACGCGTTTGCGTATCGCTTTGGCAACTATCCGCTGGCGGCGCTTTTGTGGCTGTGGGTGATTGGTGCGATTCACCTTCTGTCGTCGTGGCTGCTGGTGCAGCGCAAGCCGCTTCACGTCCGTCAGCTGATGATGGCGCAGCAGCCAAGCGAGCCCGGTCTGTTTCCCATGTGTCGCGTCTGTGCGTCGCCGCTGTCGATTCCCGCGCACACGCCCGAGGCCGCCGCGTCGCTTGACTGTAGCTGCGATCACTGTGGTGCGGACAACATCGTCGGAGACGCGCCGATCGTGACGCCGCGCCCCGATCTGTACAGCATTCAGTCGGCCTACCAAGAGGTCTTCGGCGGTCTGATGCAGCAGCGCATGGATCGCGCCTATCCGTTTCTGCTGCTCGTCGGGTTTGTGATCCTGGGTGGGGTCTCGTTTTTTGTCGCCAAGGCCCCGCAGACGCCGCTGACCTAAGCCTGACTCGCCCGTCCGCGCCATTGGCAGCGGCGACCAGATTTGAAAGAATCGGCGCTCGAAGCGGGCAGGAGGCTCGGCTGATGCTGGAAGTGATGACCTTGTCCGGCCACGCGCCGACGCTGGTGTTTTTGCACGAAGGACTGGGCTGCGTGTCGATGTGGAAGGACTTTCCGGCGCAGCTGGCGGCGGCGACGGGCTGCGCGGCGCTGGTTTATTCGCGCGCGGGCTACGGACAGTCCGATCCGATCTCGCTGCCACGACCGCTCGACTACATGGAACGCGAGGGTGTCGCCGAGCTTGCGCAGCTACTCAGCGACGTTCCCGATGCCATCTTGATTGGTCATTCCGACGGAGGCTCGATTGCGCTGGCCTATGCCGCAAGCCATCAGGGACTGCGCGGTGTCATCGTCGAAGCGCCACATGTGTTCTGCGAAGCGCAGACCGTCGAGTCGATTGAGCAAGCGCGGCTTCTGTATCAGCAAGGCGAGCTGCGACGGAAGCTCGAGCGACATCACGGTCGCAACGTCGACTGTGCGTTTTGGGGCTGGAACGGCGCGTGGCTGCATCCCGACTTTCGCCGCTGGAACATCGAGCGCTTTCTGCCCGATATCCAGGTGCCGGTGCTGGTGATTCAAGGTCGGCAAGATGAGTACGGAACGCTCGGGCAGGTCGATGCCATCTGTCGTCAAGTTCCGCACGCAGAGTCGGCGCTTCTCGATCGCTGTGGTCACTCGCCGCACCGGGATCAGCCGGCGCAGGTCTTGGCGATCATGTCGGACTTTGTCCGCCGTCTTTCATCGACCGCAGCTGTGGACGCGCCGCATTCCTGATCCGATCGCTTCTGCTACGCTAACGCTTGGTTCCTCTGCTGCGTGTGGCCTTGGCAAGCTGAGGCATGTTTGCACCAGAATGCCTCACGCTGGGGACTGCCATGCGGGATCGGCGGACCCCAGGATGAAGTGCGCTCCGTCGGAAACACTGGCTGACGGTCGGACCAAGGGCGGACTTCGCGACGAGCGGCGGACGGACCACCGAGTCAACTGTCGAGAAGTGTTACCAGTCGCTGCGTACGCTGCTCCGCGCGAAAGACCTGTGCGGGCGTGCTGGGCTGCGACGCTGAATTCGGCACGATGCTTGCTGTCTTGCTGGCCATTCGAAGGTGTACGGTCATGCGTGTTGTGTCGATTCGCTCCCTCCTCGGCTTGCTTCTCTGTGGTGGCTGCGGAAGTGAGCTTGTTCCCGAGCTGGCACTCGACCTCAGCCAGCTGGACTCGATTGAGCCCAATGACTCCCAGACCAACGGCTTTACGGTCAACGGCTTCACGGTCAACGGCTTCACGGTCAACGGCTTTACGGTCAACGGCTTCACGGTCAATGGCACCACGGCCAGCGCGGGCGGCTCTGCGGGCCGACTCAACGATCTGTCCGGGATTCGCTTTTCTTCGCTCTCGCTCAATGGCGTGTCGCTTGCGCGAAGCTGGCTGAATCAGTCGACGCTGGAGGCCAGTCGACGCGGCACCCAGTACAGCGGCGCTCAGCTTGTTGGCGCGACGCTCGAAGGCCGACTGCTGGATGGCACCGCGCTGCCGCTGCGCATCGAAGACGTTCGGTCCGAAGATGGACTGACGTTCTATTCGGTCGCTGTCCTGGCCGATGAAGGTCCGTGGCCGCTGTGTGGGACATCAAGCGGAGTCCCGGTTCCCGCCGTCGCAGTGGTTGGCTACTGGGATCGCTCTGCCACGTACGTGGATGACAGCAGCTACTTTACGTTTGGCTGTGCAAACGCGGCCATCGGCAAGTGCGTGCGCTGGGGCTATCGTCCCTGGGCATCCGCCAACGAGTGCCGAGGCGGTCAGTGTAAAAACCGTGCGCTGTCCGACTGGCATCGCGCCTGTGTTCGCATGGTCCGCGCCGATTACTGCGGGGATGGCATCTCGCACACCCGATCCGGCACGCGCATCAACGTCTACGATCAGCTGGGCATTCAGCAGTCGGCAAATCCCGGCTGGGGGCTGGAATCAGAGTGGCGTCCCGACGGTGCGCAGTGCATCAATCACACCCGCTGGCTCCGCGCCGATGCTGCGCAGTCGCAGACCGACCTGGCCTACGTACAGCAGCTCTGTCCCGATCGGCTGAGCGTCAATCGCGGGGCTCGCTGCGACACGGATCAGTCTTCCTTTAACACCCAAGTGGGCTTTTATCGCTCGGCAGAAGTTCGTTCCTTGCTGCGCAACGAGTCGCCAGAATATCAGTAGCCATCAGTGGCCATCCGTCGACGGGAAGCGATGCCACAGTGCGCCAGGACCGTCCTTTTGCGGATGCGCGAACGTCTCGCGGAGCGCTTGCAAAAACAGCTGAACCCGACGCGGCTTGCGCTTTCCTGATGGCAGCTCTGCATAGAGCGTGACCTGCTTCCAGATCCAGCCTGGACACAGCCGCACGAGCGCACCTTTGCGCAGATCCTCGACGACCAGATACTCGGGAAGGACTCCGATGCCGATTCCCGACAGGAGCAGGGCGCGGACTCCTTCTCCGGTGTTGCTCTGTGCGCGCTGCGAGAGCGTTACGGTGTCCGTCTCTCCCTTGGGTCCGTGAAACGTCAGCGATCCGTGATGCGGCAGCAGGGAATGCCGCGCCCACGGGGCTCCGTGTAGATCACGCGGACGACTCGCGGTCTGTAACATCGACGCCAGGGACGGAGCAGCCAGCAGCGGCTCGTCAATGCGCGCCAGCTTGTGGACGATGTGTCCCGACTCTTTGGGCGTTCCCAGCCGCACCGCCAGATCGACGCGACTCGTGATCAGATCTTGGGACTGATCGTCGCTGACAATGTCGATGCCAAGCTGCGGATGTTGCAGTCCAAGTCGCGCCGCCACCGGAGCCACAAGCAGCGATCCCAGATCGTGCGTTGTCGCGATCCGCAGCGTTCCCACCGGCGCGCTGCGGTGTTCATCCAGGATGCTGTCGAGCGTGCGCGCTGCATCGGATATCGCCGTCGCGGTGATCAGCACTTGCTCGCCCACTTGGGTGAGTCGCAGCTTGCGCGTCGTTCGCTCGAGCAGTCGCACGCCGCAGCGCTCTTCGAGCTGATGAACGCTCTCGCTCACCATGCTCTTGGACAGACCGAGCACCCGCGCCGCTGCGGTAAACGATCCCTGACGAACCACCGCAGCAAACACCGCGAGCAGAGGAAGGTCTTTGGCCTGCATGATTGTTCGATGATAGCAAACAGTTTATCCAAAAATGCCCGGATTGTTCGGTGCGCTCTGGCGCGGCATTCTGTCTGCATCGCAGCCAGCTTTTCTGGTTGCTTCTGTCTCGCAAAAGGGGAGGCTCACATGAACCAGCAGCTCTGTACGGAATCCGCTCGTGCGCTGATTGCGCCGTTTTACGATGCGCTCAACCAGCCTGCGCAGAAGAACATCGCCGCGCTCATCCACAGCGTCGCCAGTCCCGACTGGCGTTCCTACGCGGGCGAGTCGATCAGCAAAGGCCGCGAAGAGTTCATCCTGCAAGCCCAGGGCTTTGGCCGCGCGATTCCTGACCTGGCTTGGAATGTCAAGGATGTCCTGGTCTGCGGCAATCGCATCGTCGTCCGCAGCGAAGCAACCGGCACCCCAGCGGGGGACTTTCTCGGCGCTCCGCACACGGGTCGCAGCTTCAAGATCATGACCATCGACATTCACACCGTGCAAGATGGGAAGCTTCAGATGGCGCATCACGTCGAAGACTGGGCGCTGGCGCTGCGTCAGCTGGCAGGAAAGTAGCGGCGTCACACGCGGGCGCGACGGGCCTTGACAGTGAGCAGGAAGCTGCGCATTCTCCCGCCGTGCCTGCTCCTTCCGTTTACTTTGTCAGCCTCGGCTGTCCCAAAAATCGCGTCGATACAGAGGTCATGCTCGGCATGGCCGACGAGTCCGGTCACCGCATCACGGACAACCCCGAGAGCGCGGACGTCATCGTCGTCAACACCTGTGGCTTCATCGGGGCCGCCAAAGAGGAATCGGTCGATACGATCCTCGAGATGGCCGAGTTCAAAAAGTCCGGTCGCTGTCGTCGCTTGGTCGTCACCGGCTGCCTGACCCAGCGCTATCCCGAAGAGATCGCGCGCGAGATTCCCGAGATCGATCACATCTTGGGATCGGGCGAAGTCGCCAAGGTTGCAGCAGCGATCCGAGGCAGCGAGCACACCGTCGATGTCGCCCAGACTCCAGACTATCTGTACGACCACACCACGCCGCGTCCCGCTTCGCAGGCCAGCTTCTTTCGCTACGTCAAGATCGCCGAAGGCTGCGATCGTCCGTGTGGCTTCTGCATCATTCCCAAGCTGCGTGGTCCGCAGCGCAGTCGCAAGATCGACTCGATTGCGGCGGAAGTAGACGCGCTGTCCCGGCAAGGTGTCGTCGAAGTGAACCTGGTTGCGCAGGATCTGACGACCTACGGAACCGATCTTCCGTTCGATGTGGATCGTCCGTCTGATCGTCCTTCGCTTGCGAACTTGCTGCGGCGGATTGGCAAGGCTCCCAAAGGGGGAACGGGACCGGACAGCCTGCGCTGGATTCGGCTTCACTACACCTATCCGACCGCGACCACCGACGAGCTTCTGCAAGTGATGGCAGAGTCTCCGCGCGTGGTCCGCTACATCGACTGTCCGCTCCAGCACATCGATGACAAGCTGCTCAAGCTGATGCGACGCGGCTACACCGGCAAGAGCGTCTACGCGATGATCGAGCGCGCGCGCAAGCACCTGCCCGGTGTGTTTCTGCGTACCGCGTTTATCGTCGGACATCCCGGTGAAACAGAGGAAGCGTTCCAAAAGCTCTGTGACTTTGTGACCGAAGCAGAGCTGGATCACGTTGGCGTCTTTACCTATTCGCAGGAAGAAGGAACGCCGTCGGCAGAGCTGTCCGATCTGGTGCCCGCAAAGGAAGCGGAAAAGCGACGCAGAGAGCTTCTGCGGATTCAGCGCAAAGTGGCCAAGAAGAAGCGGCAGGAGCTGCTCGGTCAGCGCATCGAAGTGCTGGTCGAAGGACAGTCGGAAGAGAGCGAGTTTTTGCTCAAAGGACGACACGCCGGACAAGCTCCCGAGATCGATGGTCACGTCTATCTGACGCTCGGAGAGAGCAATCCCGATGTCCAGCTTCGTCCGGGCGACCTGATCTTCGCCAAGGTGACGCGCGGTGCGGACTATGACTTGGTCGCGGAAGTAGAGTCGGTGATTCAGCCCGCGCTGCAAAAGCCACAGAGCCGCAAGCTGCCAGTGATTGGTTAGGAATCGGTTAGGACTGGGCTTGGAGCTGCGTGAAAAAGGTCCGCAGCGCGTCGGTCACTAGCGCAGGTTCTTCGACGGAAGATGTGTGTCCAGCGCGCGGAACAAGGACAAAGCGAGCGCCCTTGATCGCAGCCGCCATCTGCTTGGCTCGCGGCAGGACAATGGCTCGGTCTTCTTCGCCGTGAACCACCAGCGTGGGAGCAGAAATGCGACCCAGCTCTGGCAGAATCGGCTTCCGCTTGATCACCGATGCCAGCGCTTCTTCCGTCGGCTCATGTCGCAGCGCAGCCAGGTGATCTTCCATCTGTTTGCGCAGCGTGGTGCGTCCGGGATCTTGCAAAAACGCGCTCCCAAACATGATTCGCATGATCGGTCGCACCATCGATCGGAAGCCGAACACTCCCGCCAGAAACGACAGCGCTTTGTACTTCGGAATGTTCGGCCACGGCTCGGGATCGGCGGCGGTTTCTAGCAGCGACAGCGAGCGAACCAGATCGGGCCGACGCGCTGCGAGTCGCATTCCGACAAAGCCTCCCATCGACAGACCGACGAAGTGAACGGGACCAAGCTGGAGCTTTTCGATGATCGTCACTGCATCGAGATACAGCGTCTCCATATCGAAAGGAGTCTGGCTCTGCGGGCTCTTTCCTTGTCCGCGATGATCGTAGCTGACACAGCGATGCTGGCCGCGTAGCGCCGCGATCTGTTCGGAAAACATCTCTCCGCTCCAGAGCAGACCGTGGGAAAACAGAATCGCAGGACGATCTCGCGGCGGGTCCTGCTGCTGCGTGTCCTGATAAAACAGAGAAGCGCCGTTTACGTCGAGGAGAGGCATGACTCAGTCTACTCAAAAAGGTGCGATGCGGGGATCGGGCTTTTGCGTGAAGTGGAGACGTGGCTACCACGACAGATGAAACGTTGCGTGACCGGCATGAAGCTCGACGTGGCTGGTGGTCAGCTTCGCAGTCTTTGAGCAGCCCGCTGCATCCAGAAGTCCCAAAAATGTTCCGGACAGCAGCACCACCGTGGTTCCTGACTTGAAGGTCGATACCGGAAAGTGACGAAGCACAAGCGTCGCGGAGTTTGGACCAACGTACACATACTCAAGCGTTCCACTGTCGCGGACCAGTGTCTCTCTGCCTCGTGGCGACGCTTTGAGCAGCGTGTGCGGAGACAGTCCGAACATCCGAATGATTCCTTCGACAAAGTTCTGCAAGTTGGGATTTTGGATGATCCGTCGTCCCAGCGCGCGAAACAGCTTGATGGTCTCTGTATCGCCAAGCTGCGTGCGAATCGAGTCCGTCAGCGCGTTATAGGTCGCTTCTTCCAGCCATGTTACCGGCTGCGAAGTTGCGATCTGTTGCCACGCTGGACCACAGCGCTTCTGAATCGCCGCACACTGGAGCGGAGGAAGCTTACCGACTTCCTCTTGGATGCTCTGTGCGAAGCGTGCTCTCGTCGCTGGTGGCACTAAGGCAGTGTCTCACATTCTGGTGCTGCGGGGAAGGGCTGCTGTGCGCCAGATACACGGACCGAATTCCACAGACATGGTTTCCGCTACGTCAGCTTTGCGTCTGTCCTTCCGCTGCGGACGCATCTACGCTGTAGTCGAATCCGTAGGAGTGAACGCCGGCTTGTATGTCGATCGTCATGGTGCCGGAAATGCCTGCAAGTTGTCCGGTTCCAGAGTCCGGAACGACACGTAGGATAAGCTCGCTGGCACCGCGATTCATGGTTCCCATGTGGGCCAGAACGAAGCTGCCGCTGCGACCCGCGAGCGTACCGTGGACACGCTCGATCGCGACATACACCGCAGATCCTTTGGTGGCGGTGCGTGCGCTCAGCATCTCGACGGTGCTGCTCGCTTGTAGATCGCCAGAAAACTGCTTGCGAACCGTGCTCCTTCCCAGCGTGATTCCGTCGCTTGTGTCGTAGGGAGGATGCGCATCAAACGCGACCGTAAAGGTTCCTTGGGCTTTCATGCTGTACGCCTTAGCACAGCGTGCAGGAATCCGTGTGCTTTCGTTTGCATCATCGCGTAGTTGCGCTTGTTTCAATCGCGGTAGGATGGTCTCTTTTTTGGGTGAAACCACGTTCGATTGCGCAGCTGCGCAGAGAGGAATCCGCCATGCAAAAGCCCGTTGTGAACCTGAAGGACGTCTCCTTTTCCCGAGAGATTCGTCATGGTGACAAGTTCGAAGCAAAGGTGGCCCCGATCGGTCTGGGACTTGGTGCGCGCAAGCTCGGCTACAACGTCACTGCGGTTGCACCGGGAAAGCGTGCGTTTCCGTTTCACAATCATCACGTCAACGAAGAGATGTTTCTGATTCTGCAAGGAACAGGAACGCTCCGCGTGGGTCAGCAAGAGTTCCCCGTTACGCAGGGAGACATCGTGTCCTGTCCGTCGGGTGGACCCGAGCTTGCGCATCAGATCATCAACACCGGAACGCAGGAGCTTCGCTATCTTGCGGTCAGCACGATGATCGAGACC
>WBZP01000829.1_pt1 | contig 40587 bp, 35 predicted proteins | sample 5204301 | NCBI WGS metagenome assembly WBZP01 (sample SAMN12412401, study PRJNA552823) | activated sludge metagenome | isolation source: activated sludge from nitrification reactor of wastewater treatment plant... | place: USA: Pennsylvania | collected 2017
GACCTTGCGCCGCCGCAGGTCGCGCCCCTTCTTCTCCATGATGGTCATCAGGTCGGCCAGGCATTGGAAGGGGTGATAGATGTCGCACTGCATGTTGAGCACCGGCACGCGCGAGGCCTGGGCCACCAGGTTCAGGTAGCGGTTGCCCGTGCCCCAGGTGACGTGGCGGATGGCGATGCCGTCGAAGTAGCGGCCGAAGATCTCGCCCATCTCCGTCTCGGTGTCGCCGTGGGCGATCTGGGTCGTCTTGCTCTCGATGAACGCGGCGTGGCCGCCCAGTTGGGCCATGCCCGCCTCGAAGGAGCCGCGGGTGCGCGTGCTGCTGAAGAAGAACAGCATGGCCAGCACCTTGTCGCGCAGATAGGCGTGGGACTCACCCAGGGCGCGCTTGCGCTTCAGGTCGAAGGCCACGTCGAGGACGGTCTCGACTTCCTCTTTCGAGAAGTCCAGGTCGCCGATCAGGTCACGGTTGCGTAGATCAGTCTGCATCGTAGTTTCTCCGAAGTCAGCTAAGGGGCCAGGTTCCAGGGAAGATCGCTTACCCCTGGCCCCTGGAACCTGGCCCCTGGAACCTCTTACTCCATCTTGCCCATGACGAGGGCCAGCAGGGCCATGCGCATGACGACGCCGTTGAAGGCCTCTTGCCAGTAGCGCGACCAGCGGGTGATGTCCACGTCGGCCGGAATCTCGTCCATGCGCGGCAGCGAGTGCAACAGAATGGCGTCGGACTTGGCCTTGGTCGAGAGCAGTTCGCGGGTGATCTTGTAGTTCGACGGCGTACCGCCTACGTCACCGCTGCGCTCGTCGCGGCTCTTGGTGTAGTCGGGCTGCACAACCGGCTCGACCAGGATAACGTCGGCGTCGGCGATGGCCTGCTCGACGTGCTCCGCCTCGCGGAAGTTGAGGTTGTAGTTGGTCAGGTCGGCCTTCATCTCGTCGGTCAGCGACATGTCGGGCGGGCTGACGAAGGTGATGGGGCAGTCGAACTGCGACAGGCCATAGGCCAGCGAGTGCATCGTGCGCATACGCATGTCGCCGACGGCCAGCCACTTCAGGCCGTCAATGCGTCCCTTCTCGCGCAGCACGGTGTAGAAGTCGGTCAGGATTTGCGTCGGGTGCTCGCCCCAGCCGTCGCCGCCGTTGATGATCGGAATGCTGGCCCACTTGGCCGCTTCGTGCGGCGCGCCCTGCTGGAAGTGGCGCATGACGATGACGTCGCCGTAGAACTCCAGCATCTTGACCGTGTCCTTGATCGACTCCTGATAGAAGTCGCCGGCGCGGGTCATCTTGGCGTCGGAGAAACCGGTCACCTTGCCGCCCAGCCGCAGCATGGCCGCTTCGTGGGCCAGGCGGGTGCGGGTGGAGGGCTGGTAGAAGGCGGTGACGAGGATCTTGCCGTTGAGCAGGTCACTCATCTGGCGTTCGCGGGCGATCGGCTCCAACCTGGCGGCGATCTCGAATACGCGGAAGAACTCCTGCCGCTCGAAGTCCTTCAGGGACAGAATGTCACGTCCGGCAAAACTACGCATGGTGCTATCTCCTTTGATACGGTGTTGTTTGTCGTTAGTCGTTAGTCGTTGGTGTCGTCACGAACGACTAACGACCAACGACAAACGACTGTCATACTCTGCGGCGCAACAGGCGCAGCCGCAGCAGGTCATCACGAAAGTACGAGTAGGCCTTGACAATCGGCTCGTTGGCCTCGTTGTAGCCGGTCTCGTCGAACGAAACCAGCGGCGTGCCCGGGGCCATCTGGAGCAGAGCGGCCGTCTCGCCGTGGGCCACGACCGGCACGATGTCGGTTACGTAATACGCCAACCGCTGCCGGGCGTAGTCATCGAGGAAGTCGTAGACGGGCCGGCCCAAGTCATCGGGCGCGTAAGCTTCGAGCAGCGCCGGTCGTGGCAGCACGTTGACGGCCAAAATGACCGGTACATCGTTTTCGAGAAACAGCTTACGCACGTACAGCACGTCGTCGTTCGGGCCGATGCCCAGGTCGGCCGCGGCGTCGTCATGGGGCAGGGCCGCGGCGGGCAGTGTGGCCGCGCCGATGACCCGCGTCGCCGGGGTCAGGCCGTGGGCCAGCAGCATCGCCTCGTAGGACCAGATTTCGTCCAGCCGCGAACGAATTTGCAGCACGGGGCTGTTGACGAACGTGCCCGCGCCCTGCTTGCGGCTGATCGTGCCCTCCATCTCCAGCCGGCTGAGGGCATCGCGCACCGTGGTGCGGCTGACGCCCAGCGCCTCGGCCAGCTCCGTTTCTGGTGGGATGCGGCCGCCGGGGAACTCGCCGTTGACGATCATGTCCTTGACGTGGGTTTTCACCTGGTCGGTTAGGGAGGGGGCGCGGCGGAGCATGGTGGTCAGTGGGTCAGTAAGCAGTAGGTCAGTAAGCAGTCAGTAAGTCAGTGATGGGTATGATTGTATGATTGTATGACCAATCGTAGCGCGATTTCCCCGTTTGTCAAGGGCAATTGTAGGGCGGGATGGTATCCCGCCTCCCCCGCTTGCGGCGCAACGACGGCTATGGTAGCATACGGTTACTGCATTGGGGCGTCGCCAAGCGGTAAGGCAGCGGGCTTTGAATCCGCCATTCGTAGGTTCGAATCCTACCGCCCCAGCCAACATTTACTATTTCAATGGGGCAAAATGGGGTGTAGCATCTACTACACCCCATCGCTGTTTAAACCGCTACCGTCGCCATCGCCTGCATCCGTGCCACTGAGAGTCGCTTGAGAGGAAACGCGATCATGTCGACACAATTCGCAGCGCAGCGCGCCACCTTCCGCCAGCTCCACGAATCCGGCCACTTCATCATCCCCAATCCCTGGGACATCGGCGGCGCTCGTCGCCTGGCCAGGCTGGGCTTCAAGGCGCTGGCCTCCACCAGCGCCGGCGCGGCCTGGGCGCTGGGCAAGGAGGATGGGGAGTTGACGCTGACCGAAGCGTTGGACCATCTGCGGATGCTGTGCGCCGCCACCGACCTGCCGGTCAACGCCGACTTCGAGGCGGGCTTCGCCGACGACCCGGAAGGGGTGGCGGCCAACGTCACGCTGGCCGTTGACACCGGCGTGGCCGGCGTATCCATTGAGGACTGGAACGGCGAACAGATCTACCCTCTGTCGCTGGCCGTCGAACGCATCGCCGCAGCGCGGGCGGCGATAGATGCCTCGGGCCAGGACGTGCTGCTCGTCGGCCGCTCCGAGGGCTACCGCATCCACAAGACGCCTATCGCGGAGACGATTGAGCGCCTGACCGCCTATTCGGCCGCCGGAGCCGACGTGCTCTATGCGCCCTGGATCGTTGACCTGGCTGAGGTCAGGGCGGTTGTGGCCGCCGTCGCACCCAAGCCGGTCAACGTGCTGCTGCACCATCCCGGTGTGCAAGTGGCCGATTTGGCCGCCGTTGGCGTGCGCCGCTTCAGCGTCGGGGCGCGCTTCGCCTCCTACGCCTGGGCCGCCTTCGAGGCCGCCGCCGTCTCCGTCCGCGATAACGGCCATTTGCCTTAAGAGAAAGGAACCACAGATTACGCAGATTACACAAATGAATCTGTGAAATCTGTGGAATCTGTGGTTAAGGCTTCTTTATGAACAGACAACAGCTTCTCAAGAAGATCGAACTGCCCTGGTCAGCGTTGGGTGAGTCGTTTGCCGGGTTGACCGAGGCGCAACTGACGCAGCCCGGCGTCACCGGCGACTGGTCGGTGCTCGACATCCTCAGCCACGTCTCCGCCTGGGAGAACGAGGCGCTGACCCATCTGCCCCACATCCTGGAGGGCCAACGGCCGCCTAAGTACGCCGACCTCTACGGCGGCATTGACGCCTTCAACGCCCTCAAGGCGCGGGAGAGCCGGGCGTGGTTGCCGGCCGAGGCCCTGGCCCGCTTCGAGGACACCCACCGTCGCCTGATCGCCTATCTGCAAACCGCGCCCGAAGAGCAACTGGCCACCGAAACCCGCTTCCGCCGCCGCATCCGGCTGGATACCTACAGCCACTACCCCATTCACACCAAGGCGATTCTGGAGTGGCGAGCCGGTCAGGGTTTCTAGCCAAAATCTGTGTAATCTGTGGTTGTCTTCGGCATTAAATCTGTGAAATCTGCGTAATCTGTGGTTTCATCCTCTTATGCTCGCCGTCGTCCTCCTCGCCGCGGGTCAGGGAACCCGCATGAACTCCCGCAAGCAAAAGATTCTGCACGAAGTCGGCGGGCGGCCGATGGTGCTCCACGCCTTTCTGGCCGCGGCGGCCGTGGCCGACTTGCCGCCGGTGCTGGTCGTCGGCCCGGATGCCGGGGGCCCGGATGCCGGGGGCCCGGATGCCGAGGGGACGGGCGAGAACGGCGTCGCGGCGCTCATCGGCGACCGGGCCGAGTACGTCGTTCAGCCGGAGGCGCTGGGCACGGGCCACGCCGCGCGGATGGCCGCGGACACCTTGCGCGGCCGGGCCGAGCAGGTCATCGTCACCTACGCCGACATGCCCCTGTTGCGGGCGGAGACGTTGTGGCGGCTGGCCGCGGCGCAACGGGAGAGCGGCGCGGCCGTAGCCCTGCTGACCGTGCCCGGCGGGCCGGACAGCAGCTTCGGTCGTGTGGTGCGTGACGGCGCGGGCGGGGTCGTGGAGATCGTCGAGGTGGCCGAGGCGCGGCGGCGGCCGAACGCGGCCGAGTTGTTGGCCATCGGCGAACTCAACGCCGGGGTCTACTGCTTCGACGGCGACTGGCTGTGGGCCAACATCGGCGCGCTGCCCATCCGCGAGGCGCGCCGCGGTCGCGAGCAGTACCTGACCGACATGATCGCGATGGCCGTGGGGCAGGGGCGGGGCGTGGTGGCCGTGGCCGCCGACGACCCCGACGAAGGGCTGGGCGCGGGCACGCGGGCGGAGATGGTGGCCGTGGAGCGCGCCTTCCGCCGCCGCATCAACGCCCACTGGCTGGCCTGCGGCGTGACGCTGGTCGAGCCGGATGCGACCTACATCGGCCCGGACGTGACCATCGGCCAGGATACGGTCATCTGGCCCAACACCTTCCTACAAGGGACGACGATCATCGGCGAAGAGTGTACAATTGGCCCCAACGCCATCGTGCGCGATTCGCAGGTCGGCCGCGGCTGCCGCGTGGAGCAAGTGCTGCTCGACGGGCGGCATGTCCCCGACGGTGCCTATGTAGGTCGGGTTGGCAACCCGCCCGCGCCGGACACAGATACGACATGACTCAACCCACCCAACCCACGTCCATTACCCCCGCCCAACGCGACCAACTCATCGCCGCCGCCTGCGCCATTCGCGGCCGGGCCTACACCCCCTACTCGCGCTTCAAGGTCGGCGCGGCGCTGCTGACCGACGACGGTCGCGTCTATACCGGCGTCAACGTCGAGAACGCCTCCTACGGCCTGACCGTTTGCGCCGAGCGCAACGCCGTGGGGGCGATGGTTCACGACGGCGCGCGGCGCATCGCCGCCGTGGCCGTCTGCACCGACAACGGCGTGACGCCCTGCGGCGCGTGCCGGCAGGTGCTCAGTGAGTTTGTAGACCACGAGAGCGACGTGCCGGTGTGGATTGTGGATGGGCAGGGAGATGTGCGGCAGACGACGATGTTTACGTTGCTGCCCGATCATTTTGGGCCGCGGCATTTGCAGTAGATTGAAACGGAAACAAAGTTAAGGGCGGTATCTTGAATAGGAGAACACCGTGGAATACTCTCGCCTAGGCTCAACAGGTATGAAAGTGTCGCGCATCTGTCTCGGCTGCATGGGCTTCGGGGATGCGGGCTGGGTTCACAAATGGGTGCTGAATGAGGAAGACAGCCGGCCGATCATCAAGAAGGCCCTGGAGATGGGCATCAACTTCTTCGATACGGCCAACATCTACTCCATTGGGGTCAGTGAAGAGATTCTCGGCCGCGCCCTGAAGGACTTCGCCAAGCGGGATGAGGTGATCATCGCTACCAAAGTGCATGGCAAAATGCGCGAAGGGCCAAACGGCGGCGGGTTGTCGCGCCGGGCGATCTTGAGCGAGATTGACGCCAGTCTAAGGCGGCTGGGGGTGGATCACGTGGATCTCTACCAGATTCACCGCTGGGATTATGAGACCCCCATCGAGGAGACGATGGAAGCGTTGAACGATGTCGTGCGGGCGGGCAAGGCGCGCTACATCGGCGCTTCGGCCATGTTTGCCTGGCAGTTCCAGAAAGCGCTCTACGCTGCCGAAAAGCATGGCTGGACACGTTTCATTTCGATGCAGAACCATCTGAACCTCATCTACCGGGAAGAAGAACGGGAGATGATGCCGCTCTGTCGCGAGGAGAAGATCGGGGTCATCCCCTATAGCCCGCTGGCCTCAGGCCGATTGACCCGCGATTGGTCGGCCGATAGCACGCTGCGCGCCGAAACCGATCAGATCGCGGTTTATAAGTATGGGTCAACCGCTGAGACTGATAAGAAAGTGGTGGAGCGGGTGGCGGAGGTAGCCGAAAAACTGGGCGTTTCGCGCGTCCATGTTGCCCTGGCCTGGCTGCTGCAGAAAGAGCCGGTAACCGCGCCCATCATCGGGGCGACGAAGATCACCCATCTGGAAGAAGCCGCCGGCGCTCTGACTGTCAAGTTGACCCCGGAAGAGGTCAGCTACCTGGAAGAGCCATATGTGCCGCATCGGATCGTCGGGCATCAGTAAATGGGCGTGAAGTGAATGAACGTTCTACTCGTTGATGACCATCACCTGCTGCTGGAAGGGCTGCAGAACCTGCTGACGGCCCACGGCGTGAACGTCGTCGGGCTGGCCCACGATGGGCTGGAGGCCGTCGAACGGGCGCGGGCGCTGCGGCCGGACGTCATCCTGATGGACATCCGTATGCCCCGCTGCGACGGGCTGGAGGCCACCCGGCGCATCCGGGTCGAGATGCCCGAGGCCAGGATCGTCATCCTGACGACTTCGGACGAGGATGACGACCTGTTCGAGGCGATCAAGAGCGGCGCGTGCGGCTACTTGCTCAAGAGCATGAACGCCGATGAGCTTATCGAGTGCTTGCAGCAGGCCCATGAGGGTGTGCCCCCCTTCTCGCGGGGGCTGGCCAACAGGCTGCTGGGCGAGTTCGCGCGGCTGGCGCAACGATCGGCGACGCCGCCCCCGGCTGCGCTGACCCCGCGCCAGCGCGAAGTGCTCTTGCTCGTGGCCGAGGGGCTGCCCTATAAGGAGATCGGCGCGCGACTGAACCTCAGCCCGCGCACCATCAAGTACCACATGGCCGAGATCATGGCCTTGTTGCACGTGGAGCATCGCGCCCAGGTGTTGGCCTACGCCGCGCAGTTGCGCCCGGACACTCCTTAGCCGCTTCGCGCCGGACAGCGGCGCGGGCAACTGCGACTGTCCCTGGGGACAGTCTCCGGCACAGTCGGGGACTGTCCTTTTTCTGTCCCGCGGGACATTGTGGCCGGTGGCCCGACCTGCTACTCTGTCAGGTGAGGGCCGATCATGCAACGCCAGCGGGTAATCCTCTATGGCAATTCCGTTATTTTGGCCGCGCTAGGCGCCAGCCTGGAGCACTTTCCTGAACTGGAGCTGGTGTCCCTCGCCGCGCCGCTGCCCGAAGCGGCGGAGCTGAGGGCGTTGATGCCGGACGTCATCCTGTTCGACACCGGCAGCGCGGAGCCGAATTTCCGCACGCTCTTTGCCCTGCTGCAAGAGTGCCCCGCCCTGTTGGTTGTCGGCGCGAACCCGGAGAGCGCCCAACTGCACCTGTGGTCGAGCGGCCGTTTCGACGCGGTGACGTCCGCAGACCTGCTGCAACTCATCATCCACGGCCCGCGCGTCCAAGAAGGAGGTTACACGGAACATGACACGATCGCATGAAGCCGAGATCGCCCACCAGGCCAAGACACCCCAGGCGGCGGCCGTGGCCGGCATCGCCTTTGCCGTGCTGTTCGCGGCCGGCATCGCCCTGGTGCGCCTCGGCGCTGACGGCCTGAGCGGCGGCGAAGGCCCTGACGAGGCGGCGCTAGGGCGGCTAGGGCTGGCGATGGCCCTGATGCCGTTGGCCGGGATTGCCTTTCTCTGGTTTCTGGGCGTGGTGCGCCACCACCTGGGCCGGTACGAAGACCAGTTCTTCGCCACGGTCAGCCTGGGTAGCGGCTTGCTCTTCGTCGCCATGTCGTTCGTCGCCTTCGCCATCGCCGGGAGTATGGTGACGGTCTATGGCGGTGGTGGGCAACTGACGGCCGACGCCTACGCCCTCAACCGGGCGATCATTGACCAGATCTTCAACACCTATGCCCTGAAAATGGCCAGCGTCTTCATGTTCTCGCTGGGCACGATCTGGCGCCAGACAGGCGTGATGCCGCGCAGCCTGACGCTGGTGACGTATGGCCTGGCGCTGGTCATGATGGTCAGCCTGAGCCGCAACCTGTGGCTGGCGCTGCTCTTCCCCGCCTGGGTGCTGATCATCAGCGTCGCCATCCTCACGTCCGGCCTGCACCGGGGGAACGCCGGCGACGGCGAAAACGCGACGGTCAGGGCGACCGGCTAGGCGACAGCGCCGCTGTCAACGACCGGCCACCGCCGTAACGACAGTTCCACTCTGCGGCCGGCGCTACCGACCGAAATACGATTGATAGCAAGGAGAATGTGCAATGACTTCTGATGCTGTGGTTGACGTTGGCAAGCGGGCGAACGGTAACGCACCGGCCACCAACGAAGTGCATAATCCCTACGGCTCGCCCCCCGGCAGCGGCGTAACCCTGCCGCCGGGCTACCAGCCGACCCCTTCCGTCAAGAACAAGAACAACTACTTCCCGCAGAGCGAGCCGCTTGGCCCCGACGAGATGCGCATCATCTTCATGGGCAGCCAGCCCTGGCCGCCGCGCCAGACCCAGGCCGGCACGTGCATCATGGTCGAGCTGGGCAACGGCAAGCGCTTCTTCTTCGACTTCGGCCCCGGCTGCCTGCGCAACATCATCGCCAACCAGGTACCCGTGCCGCAGATCAACGACATCTTCATCACCCATTTGCACCTCGATCACTACGCCGACATCCCCTATCTGTGGCAGTTCGCGCCGTTCAATGGGCGCTGGAAGCCGCTGCGCATCCACGGCCCGTCGAGCAGCCGGCCGGAACTGGGCACGCGGGCGATGGTAGACCACATGGCCCAGATGGGGCTATGGACGTCAATCCAGGCCGAGGGTATGCCGCTGCATGACGGCTACGAGTTCGAGGTCAACGAGTTTGACTTCCGCGACGACGGCGGGGTCTGCTACGACCAGGACGGCGTGGTCATCACCCACTGGCGGCGTTCGCACGCTGCCGACGGCGCTTCGGCCTACCGGCTGGACTGGAACGGGCTGTCGTTCGTTTGGACGGGCGACGGCAAGCCGGACAATCTGACGGCGCACTACGCCAAGGGCGTTGACGTGTTCGTCACCGAGATGGCCGTTGACATCGTCCGGCTGTGGGCGTTGAAGCAGGGGGTGTCGCCGTTCATCGGCGCCTTCACGCTCGACAACTTCCACACCACCCACTACGCCTTCGGCTACCTGGCCAATCTAGTCCAGCCGCGCCTGGCGGTGGCCACCCACGTCTCTTTCGACCGCGAACTGGTAGGCGAGATGATGGCCGGCGTGCGCATGCACTATCCGGGGTTCTTCGCCTTTGGCATTGACCACACCGTCATCAATGTCACCAAGGATAACCTGTGGCTCCGCGAAGCCGCGCTGCCGGAGACGACCAACACCAGCCGCGCCACGACGGAGTGGCTATTGCAGAATGAGTTCGATGGCGTCGTGCCGCCGCCGGTCGTCTGCTCGAACCCGTTCACGCCCATTCAGGAGCAGTACGTGCGCGACCAGGAGATCGATCCGGCGCTCTTCACGCCCACAGACCAGATGCGCCAGTGGGCCCACCCGCTGCCGCCGCAGTTTCCGTTGGACCCGAGCAATACGCTGGGGCTGACGCAGTAGTCCCAGGAGGGACGGTTCGGCCTCTTGCCTTGGGCAGGGGGCCGAACCACCTGGGAGGAGTTCTGTCAACATGGATACCGCCTCTGCCGCCGTCAATGCGCCCGTACCCTTGACCATTCTCACCGGCTTTCTGGGCGCGGGCAAGACGACTCTGCTCAACCGCATCCTGCAAGGGGATCATGGCCTGCGGGTGGCCGTGCTGGTCAACGACTTCGGCGCCATCAACATTGACGCCGAGTTGGTTGTCGGCGTCACCGGCGACGTGATCAGCCTGGCCAATGGCTGCATCTGCTGTAGCCTGCGCGATGATCTGGTCGAGGCGGTGCAACAGACGATCACCCGACCGGAGCGGCCGGAGTATATCCTGCTGGAGGCCAGCGGCGTGGCCGACCCGGCCGGGATCACGCTGGCCTTCCACACCCCCCGGCTGCGCGATTGCATCCGCTTGGACAGCGTGACCTGCGTCATAGACGCGGAACAGATCTTCGCCTACCCCAACCAGCCGGAGCTGATGGATCTTCAGTTGCGCCAGATCGCCTTCGCCGATATGGTGATTTTGAACAAGGTAGACCTCGTCGGGCCGGAGCAAGTGCGGCGCATCCGTCGCCTGATTGACGACCATTTCAACAACATTCGCCTCGTTGAGACGAGCTACTGTGACGTGGCCTATGAAATCCTGTTGGGTGTCGGCCGCTTCGACCCGGCGCGCCTGATGACGGCCGCGGCGTCCAATGGCGACCACCACGACAGCCGGCCCGCGTTCGACACCTGGAGCTTCGCGACCGACCGGCCGCTGTCGCTGGCGGCGTTGCAGGCGGCGGCGCGGAAGCTGCCGGGCGGCGTCTTTCGCTGCAAGGGGATCGTCTATCTGTCCGAGGAGCCGGAGCGGCCGGCCGTCCTGCAAGTCGTCTGCCGGCGGGTGGAGGTGACGCGGCTGGAGGGGTGGAAGGGCCAGCGGCCGGCAACGCGCATCGTGACGATTAGCACGCCGGGGAGTGTTGCGCTGGGGGAGTTAGAGCGCAGATTTGTAGAGTGTGTGGCTGAGATAGTACCGCAGGTTTGTGGTTTAGGTTGATGTCGCTCAAGAAGCGAGCCGCCAGCCACAACCAGGCGCGGCGGCGAGAAGAGCCGACACGCATCGAGCGGCACGCGGTGGCGACGTGCGCGGGCTGTGGCTATCACCTGCGTGGGGAAAGCGAGGCGTACCGGCGACAGGTGATCGAACTGCCAGAGCCGTCACCGGTGGAAGTCATCGAGCACCAGATCGTGAAGCGTTGGTGTCCGGTGTGTGCGGCCTGGCAACAGCCGGCGGTGGATTGGAGCCGGGAGGTGGTCGGGCAGGGGCGGATTGGGGTGCGACTGGGAGCGCTCATCGCCTACCTGAGCCAGAGCCTGCGGGCCACGGTGCGCGGCATCCAGGCTTACCTGGCGACGATTCATCAGGTGCGGTTGAGTGCCGGCGAGGTCAGCGGACTGCTGCAACGGATGCGGCAGCGGGTGGCGCCGGCGATTGAGGCGTTGAAGCAGTCGGCCCGGCAGCAGGCGGTGGTGCATGGCGACGAGACGGGCTGGCGGGAAGATGGGCAGAACGGCTACGTGTGGTGCCTGGTGACTGACGGCCCGGCGGCCATCCGCTACTACGAATACGACCGCAGCCGGGCGGGTGCGGTGGTGACTAAGCTATTGGGCGACACCTTCCAGGGTCATTTGGTCAGCGACTTCTACGGCGGCTACAACATCTACCGTGGGCCGCATCAACGCTGCTGGGTGCATCTGTTGCGCGACCTGAAGCAACTCCGCGACGAACAACAAGCCGACGGCGAGCGGCTGGCCTGGGCCTTGGCCGTTCACCTGCAGTATCGTCTGGCTCAGGAAGCGGCCGGCCTGGATGACCCGGGCGAACGCCGACGGCACTATGACGCCCTCTGGCAGCGGACGCACCTGCTCGGTCTGCAATATGCCCAGGTCAAGAACGACCCCTGTCAGGCGCTGGCCAAACGTTTACTGCGCCATATTGACGAGTTGTATCAGTTCGTCCTTCACCCCACCGTGCCGGCGGACAACAACCTTGCCGAACGCGCCCTGCGCCCCCTTGTTGTCCAGCGCAAGGTCAGTGGCGGGTCACGCAGCCCGGCCGGTAGCCAGACCCGTTTCGGCCTGGCCACTCTATTCCACACCTGGCAAGCCCGTCATCTAAACCCCTACCGCGAGTTCCTAACCCTCCTCGTCCAGCCCTCGGCCATGTCCCCCTGATTCTCCTTTCTGTTAACGTGAACAGTTACGTGGACTTTCCCCGTTTGACCGCCCGCGTTCCTGGTGCTAGAATTCCCTCCGTTGCCCTCATCGTCCAGGGGACTAGGACGTAGCCCTTTCAAGGCTAAGACCGGGGTTCGAATCCCCGTGAGGGCACTGTTGTAGGGATGTGAGATTGTCAGGTGATGCCTGTCTCACATCCTTTTTTGTTTCAGACGACAGCAAACGTTTACGTGTTTGCCTGCCTAACTGGGATTCGGGTTAAGATCCGTGTTCGGACGTTCTTCTTGATCCAGCCGAAGTGGAGCGCCAGATGGGCCATTTGCAGCGCGAACAGCGGCACGACCAAAATCACATGCACGACGCCCAAGTGAAAGTGTACCGTCGGGGAAAGGTACAGCATCAATCTCGCCGCCGCCCCGACACCACCAGCCACCAGGTAAGCACTAAGTAGCGCCAGGTTCAGCAATGCCTTATTCCGGGCGCGGCGACCCATTTGGTGATAATTCCGGCAGACTGTCTGGATACATCCCCGGTGCAGGTAAAGATGCACGACCACGACACCCAGAAGCAGTAGCCCGGGAATCACATGAACGAATGAATGGGTGATGATTTCCGGCCAAACCAATAGAAGCGCCAGGAGGAACAGAGCCAGGAGAATCGCATCCACCCGGAAGATTGTTGTCGCTTTGTTCATTTTCTCTCCATTAGACGAATGGCGGAACTTTAGGAATCCCCATCAGAACCGCGGCCGGACTTTGCTGCCAAGGAACTGCTATCGGCATCGTGACTATGTTCCCGGCCGTAATGCAAGCCCGAAGCACGGAATTTCGTCAGTGTTTCAATGATTTCCTCGCGGGTCGCACGTTGAGGATTTTCCATCCACCACGTCAGAAGCCCCAGGTTCATATTCGCTTCGGCCCTGGCGGCCAGTGCCGGGTTGATGTCCGGGCGATAGACGCCCATTTTTATTCCCGCAATGATGTTGTGTTCGATCTGTTCGACGATGCTGTCGATCACTTGAGCACTGGCTGAATCGCGCCGAGAGGCGTATTCCAGCAAGAAACGCGCTTTCTTCTGGTTTTCCTCAAGAAACCGAACAATGGCTTCAATATGGGCCTGGGCAAGCGCAGTGGGATCACTGGGAGGGTTCTCATAGACTTGCATCACGCGTTCATGGAGTTCTGAAGCACCCTGGAGCAAAATCGCCTGCAATAGTCCGGCCTTATCCCCAAAATGTAGGTAAAGGGTTCCTACCGCGACGCCAGCCCGCGAAGCGATTTTGACGGCGCGGGTGCCCTCGTAACCTTGTTCGACAAACAACTCTAGTCCGGCCTGTAATAACAAGTACCTGGTTTCAGCCTTGCGCTGCTGACGAGTGCTCAACCCTTGCATATTCTTCTCAATGAATATAGTTCAGTGAATTTTATTCATTATAGGGCGCCACGACCCTTTTGTCAAGCGATGTTTGGTCTTTGGGCACTTGCTTGTCCGACGGCATTGCTTAACCCAGCTAGACAATTAAGGCACGTCCAAATGAAGTAGAATGACGTGGCAGGAATCATCGACATGGACTATCAAATCGACTAACCTAGGCAGCGTGAGCATCAGCGGATTGACTTTGAAGTAATAATCCAAGCCTGTCCCATGCGGGCTTTCATTTGGCATGAGCCACGTGCCGGAACATACCTACCAGTTCATCTTGAGCCTAGGCCGGAAGGTAGGCCCCGCTCCGGACTGGGTAACCTGAGCAGACAAAAACGAGCCAGGAGGCTTGTATGCTGACTATCAACATCGATGTAGCGCGCCGTTTCGTGCTCGGCAAGCAGGGCTTGTGGCCCGGCCGCCGCTGGCAGGGAATCGAGGGCGTGGCCCAGGCCATGCGCCAGATGGAGTACCTGCAACTCGACCCGCTGCAAATCGTCGCCCGCAGCCAGGACATCCAACTGCATAGCCGCGTGCTGGACTATATGCCCGGCCTGTGGGAAGAGGTTGCCTATGGGCAGCGCCGGTTCTTCGACTGGGGCGGCTGGCTGGCCGCGCGGCCGATGGACGAGCTACCACACTGGCGCGTGGTCATGCGCCGCGAGCGCGACGGCGACGCCGGCGACTCGCGCATTGGCGGCATGGGGCGCGATCACGCCGAGGCTATCGTCGAAATGCGGGCCATCCTGCGCGAGCGCGGCACGGTCAGCAACCGCGACTTCCAGATGGCGACGCGCACCCGCACGCAGAGCTATCGCGGCCGCAAGGACAGCTCCCTGGCCCTCTACTATCTGTGGCGCACCGGCGAGGTGATGACCCACCACCGCGAGCGGTTCGAGCGCGTCTATGCCCTGACTGAAGCAGTCGCCCCGGCCCATCTCATCCGCGAAAGCGACGAGGACGAGGCCGACCGCTTCCTCATCAAAAAGGAGATCGCCTTCTCCGGCCTGGCGCGGATCAAGCGGACGAGCGAGACGTTCCAACGTGGCGAGCCGGACCGCGCCGCGAAGAGGTTGCTGGAGGGGATGCTGGCCGACGGGGAGATCATCGAGGTGCGGATTGAAGGCTGGAAGGCGCTACACCATGCCCTCGGCTCCGACGCCGCGGCGCTGGCTGACCTGAGCGCCGGGCGCGTGCCGGCGGCGTGGGCGCCGTTGGCGACAACAACAACGGACGAGGTCGTCTTTCTGGCCCCGCTCGATCCCGTCAGCGCCCGCGGCCGGGCCAAGGTTCTGTTCGGCTTCGACTACGTGTGGGAGGTCTACAAACCGGTCGAGCAGCGCAAGTACGGCTACTACACCCTGCCCATCCTGTGGGGCGAGCGGCTCGTCGGCCGCTTCGACAGCAAGCTCGACCGCACGACCAACACGCTGGTCATCCTGGGCCTGTGGCTGGAAGACGAGACATTGGGCAAAGATGAAGCGTTCGCCGCGGCGTTGGCGCGGGGATTCGAGCGGTTTGTCGCCTTTCTGGGAGCGGATGGGCTGGACGCGCGGACGGTTCAGCCGCCTCTGCTAGCGTCAGTTGATTGACGATACGGCCACCCGTGACTCAGACACTTCGCAATTCATTTTAAGAGTTTGACTTGTAAACGCGCCATTCGCCATGTACAATTAAGCACGAGGTGCGCGATATGAGAACGACACTGACCAAGAGAGCGCAGACCGTGGTTCCGGCTACGATTCGCGAACGCTATGACATTAAGGGCGGGGACTATCTGGAATGGATTGATGACGGCCGTGTCATCAAGGTCATCCCTATACCGGCCGACCCGATCAAATTCCTGCGCGGCTCGGCCAAGGGAGAACGGCTAACCGAGCGACTCATGGAATCGCGCCGGGAGGACAGGCAGCATGAGCAAAACTCCATACCTGTTTGACACGTCGGCCATCTTGACGCTGCTGGAGGATGAAGAGGGCGCTCAACGTGTGGAAACACTGCTGCGGCGAGAAGAGGTGCTGTTCCCCTTCCTGGCCTTGCTGGAGACTTACTACATCACTCTTCAAGAGCAGACGGAGGACTTAGCCGACCAGCGCTATGCGCTGCTCAAGCAACTGCCGAAGGCGATACTCTGGAGCGTAGATGAACCCACCCTACTAACCGCCGGTCGCTTAAAAGCGGCGCATCGGCTGTCTCTCGCCGATGCCCTGATCGCCGCCTTCGCCGTCCAACATCAAGCTATCCTCGTACACAAAGACCCGGAGATGGCAGCGCTCCAGGGCACCGTCGAGATGGAAATCTTGCCCTATAAATAGGCGCCTCCAACCAGTTGACCCGCTTGCAAATGTTCTCAAAGAGGTAACTCATGCGCTTAGGTCTCATGCTCGGCTACGCCGCCGGCCAAATGCAACTCCCTATCGAACTCGTCCAGGAAGCCGACCGGCTGGGCGTCCACAGCGTGTGGACGGCCGAGGCCTATGGCTCCGACGCCGTCTCGCCCCTGGCCTGGCTGGGGGCGCTGACGACGCGCATCCACCTGGGCACGGCCATCATGCAGATGCCCGGCCGCACGCCGGCCAACGCCGCCATGACGGCCATGACGCTCAACCAGCTCTCCGGCGGTCGCTTTCTGATGGGCCTGGGCCTCTCCGGGCCGCAGGTAGTCGAGGGCTGGCACGGCGTCAGCTACGCCCAACCGCTGGCCCGCACCCGCGAATACGTCAGCATCGTCCGCGCCATCCTGCGCCGCGAAACCCCACTGACCTTCGAAGGCCGCCACTACCAGATTCCCTATCGCGGCGACGACGCCACCGGGCTGGGCAAACCGCTGAAGAGCACGCTGAAGGCCGACCCGAATATCCCCATCTACCTGGCGGCCATCGGCCCCAAGAACGTCGAACTGGCGGCCGAGGTCGCCGACGGCTGGCTGCCCATCTTCTTCGCCCCGGAGCGCTACGACGCCGTCTTCAAGCCCCACGTTGACGCCGGGCTGGCCAAAGCGGGCAAGACGATAGAGCAGTTCGACATCGCCCCGACCGTCTCGGTGGTCATCAACGACAACCTCGACGTGTGCTACAACATGCTGCGGCCGATGCTGGCTCTCTACGTCGGCGGCATGGGCGCGCGGGGCAAGAACTTCTACTATGACCTGGCCGCGCGCTACGGCTTCGAGGACGCGGCGACGGAGATTCAGAACCTCTACCTGGCCGGCGACAAGGGCGCGGCCATGGCCCGCGTGCCGGCCGAACTGATTGACGCCGTGGCCCTCGTCGGCCCGCGCGAGCGCGTCCGCGAGCGGCTGGCCCTGTGGTGCAACAGCCCGGTGACGACGCTCAACATGACGGTGTTTGACGTGGAGACGTTGCGGGCTATGGTAGAATTGATGGCGGAGTGAAGAAAGAAACTACAGATTACACAGATTTCACAGATTGAAGAGAAGTTATCCGCAGATTAGGCAGATTGGGCAGATTATCAGAAAGAAGCAAATCGCTCTTTTCTGAAATCTGCCGAATCTGCCCAATCTGCGGATCGTTTTTCTTGAAATCTGTGGAATCTGCGTAATCTGTGGTTTATTGTTATCTTCATATGGTAGACACATCACAGGCCCGTGAAGCCCAATGGCTAGCCCGCAACAAGCCGGTCGATGTACACGGCCGCGAAGAGCTGCTCGTCGCCCTCATTGACGAGTTAGCCGCCCTGCGCCCACTGACCAGCCGCGGCTATACCGCCACCGTTCGCGCCTACGCCCGCCGCGGCCTGCCGTGGCTGTCCAAGAGCCAGGTACTTGACGCCTACGAGCGCCTCTGCGCCGCCGGCCGGCTGGCCTTCGATCCCGACCTGCGCACCCACCTTCAGATGAAGCCGATGCGCACTCAAGCCGGCGTGGCCGTCGTCACCGTGCTGACCAAGCCCTACCCCTGCCCCGGCCGCTGCGTCTTCTGCCCCACCGACGCGCGGATGCCCAAGAGCTACCTCCACGACGAGCCGGGCGCGCAACGGGCCGAGCGCCACGCCTTCGACCCCTTCGCCCAGACCGACTCCCGCCTGCGGGCGCTGGAGAAAATTGGCCACCCGACGGGCAAAGTCGAGCTGCTGGTGCTGGGCGGCACGTGGTCGAGCTACCGGCGCGACTATCAGGAGTGGTTCATCAAGCGCTGCTTCGACGCCCTCAACGGCTTCGAGGCGGCGACGCTGGCCGAGGCCCACGCCGCCAACGAGACGGCCCGCCGCCGCAACGTCGGCCTCGTCGTCGAGACGCGGCAAGACCACATTGACGCCGACGAACTACGCTGGTTCCGTATGCTCGGCGTCACCAAGGTGCAGGTCGGCATCCAGAGCCTCGACGAGCGTGTGCTGGCGCTGAACGCCCGCGGCCACGACACACAGGCCACGCGCGACGCCTTCCGCCTGCTGCGGCTGGCCGGGTTTAAGATTCACGGCCACTGGATGGCCAACCTGCTGGGCGCAACGCCGGCGGGCGACGCCGCCGACTACGCCCGCCTGTGGGACGACCCGGCCATCCGCCCCGACGAACTGAAGATCTACCCTTGCATGTTGCTGCCCAACGCCGAACTCCACGACTACTGGCTGCGCGGCGAGTACACGCCCTACACCGAAGAAGAGTTGGTAGACCTGCTGGCCCGCTGCAAGGCGCAGACGCCGCCCTACGCCCGCCTGACCCGCGTCGTGCGCGACTTCCCGACGACCAACGTCGTCGCCGGCAACAAGAAGGCCAATCTGCGCCAACTGGCCCAGGAGCGACTACGCGAAATGGGGACGCCCTGCCGCTGCATCCGCTGCCGCGAGATTCGCCGCGACCCGCTACCCGGTGTGTCCTTGACCCTCAACAACCTCGTCTACGACACCGACGCCACCACCGAGCACTTCCTTAGCTTCGACACGGCCGACGACCGCCTGGCCGCCTTCCTGCGCCTGTCGCTGCCCGCCTCCCTCCCGCCGGGAGGGGCTGGGGGAGGGTTCCCCGAACTGGACGGCTGCGCCATGATCCGCGAAGTCCACGTCTACGGCCCGGCGCTCGACCCCGGCGAGGACAGCCGCGGCGAGGCGCAACACACCGGCCTGGGCGCGGCGCTGGTCGAGCGGGCCAAGGCCATCGCCAGCGCCGCCGGCTACCCGCGCCTGGCCGTCATCAGCGCCGTCGGCACGCGCGAGTACTACCGCCGCCTCGGCTTCGCGCCCGATGGGCTGTATATGACTCTGGCGCTTTAGAAGAAATATCTCACGCAAAGACGCCAAGAACGCCAAGCTCAGAAAGCTTCTTAAGCTTGGCGTTCTTGGCGTCTTTGCGTGAGATACTCTTTTCTGTATGATCTCCAAAGTAAGACTTCTCATGAGTTGCCGAATATCCACCCCATGATCACCATTCGTACGGCCCGCCCGGAAGACGCGGCCCAGATCATCACTTATGCCCGGCGGGTCTTTGCCGAGCCGGGCATCAATCTGATCACCATGGCCGACGAGTTCAACCCGACGACGGAAAGCGAGGCGCGCATGATCAGCGAGATGAACCGCGCCACCAACAGCCTCTTCCTGGTGGCCGAGGACGACGGCCGCATCGTCGGCCAGTTGACGCTGCAAGGGGGCAAGCGGCGCAACGTGCGCCACTCGGCCACGCTGGGCATCACCGTGGGGCGGGAGCATCGCGGCCAGGGCGTCGGCCGGCGGCTGATGGAGCACGCCATCGCCTGGGCGCGGGCCGGCCGCGTCGTGACGCGCATCGAGTTGAACGTCTTCGTCCGCAACACCAATGCCGTCCGGCTCTATGAGTCGTGCGGTTTCGTCGTCGAGGGCCGCCGTCGTCGTTCCATCCGGCGCGACGGGGAGTATGTGGACGATCTGTTGATGGCGCTATTGCTAGATTAGCGGAATGCGCAGCCGCAGATGCGCGCCTTGTCTAGACCAGCCCGCATCTGAGGCTGCGGACTCAGCTATTGTACGGAGTGCGCATCCTCAGATGCGCCGCCGCGCCCGTCCCGCATCTGAGGATGCGGACTCAGCCATTATGCGGAGTGCGCATCCTCAGATGCGCGCCCCGCCCGTCCCGCATCTGAGGCTGCGGACTCAGCCATTATGCGGAGTGCGCATCCTCAGATGCGCGCCCCGCCCGTCCCGCATCTGAGGCTGCGGACTCAGCCATTGTGCGGAGTGCGCATCCTCAGATGCGCCGCCGCGCCCGATCTGCATCTGAAGCTGCGGACTCAGCTAAGGAGGAACATGGCCAAAAAGATGTCTCGCGAGGCGTGTTGGGCCTTCCTGATGACCCGGCCGCGCCCGGCCAAGCTGGCCACCGTCCGGCCCGACGGCCGCCCCCACGTCGTGCCCATATGGTTCGAGCGCGACGGGGAGCAGATCGTCTTCACCACCTGGCACACGTCGGTCAAGGCCCGCAACCTGCGCCATGACCCGCGATTGTCGCTGTGTGTTGACGACGAGGCCCCGCCCTTCGCCTACGTCAAGGTGGACGGCACGGCCGAATTCAGCGACGACCGCGACGAACTGCGCCACTTGGCCACGCGCATCGCCGCGCGCTACATGGGCGCGGCCCTGGCCGAGACCTACGGCAACCGCAACGCCGTGGCCGGCGAGCTGCTGGTGCGCGTCACCCTGACCGACATCATGGGCGAAGACGACGTGGCCGGTTGGTAGAGTTGGCGAGTGCCACGCCCCGCTTTCGTTTGGCCCACCCGATTTCTGATTTGATCTCGCGTGCTGCTCACAATGGCGCTATCATTCTGCCGCCCGAATGGACGGCGTCAGGGTGCACACGGTTCAAGCCACTTGAATCCTAACCCTGGATTGGAACGCACCGAAGCGGTGCAATATCTTGACAAATGCTGGGCAATCTGCTATCTTGCCATTGCAACTGACTTGGCGATCGCGCGTTCAACCCGGCGATAGGACCGGCGACAAGAGGAGATGGCGGATGACAGCTCAACTAGAGTTCTGGGAACACAACCTTCTGGCGCAGGCCTACGCCCCGCTGGAAAATCGTCTGCGCCACAGCTTTGAACTGTCCGCCAATAGCGCCCAGACGCGGCGGGCTTATCAACTCTGCCGCGAAATCACCCGCGAACACAGCCGCACCTTCTTCATCGCCTCGGCCCTGATGCGCGCCGAGCACCGCCGCGCCATCCAGGCCCTCTACGCCTTCTGCCGCGTCAGCGACGACATCGTGGATCGCAACGACGGCGACCGGGAGGCCGACCTGCGCGCCTGGCGGCAGCGCAGCCTGGGCGGCCACCCGCCGGCCGACGACCTGGTGGCTCTGGCTTGGACCGACACCTGCGCCCGCTACCACATCCCGCGCCAGTACGCCGAGCAGTTGCTCGACGGCGTGGCCGGCGACCTGAACCCGCGACGCTACGCCACCTTCGCCGACCTGTCGCACTACTGCTACGCCGTGGCCTCCACCGTCGGGCTGATGGTCATGCACATCGTCGGCTACGCCGGCAACGAGGCCATCCCCTACGCTGTCAAGCTGGGCGTAGCGCTGCAAATGACCAACATCCTGCGCGACGTGGGCGAGGATTGGCGCAACGGCCGCCTCTACCTGCCGGAAGCGGAGTTGGCCGCCTATGGGTTGAGCGATGCCGACGTGGCCGCCGGCGTTGTGGACGACCGCTGGCGCGACTTCATGCGCTTCCAGATCGCCCGCACGCGCCAACTGTTCGCCGAGGCGCTGCCGGGCGTGGCCCTGTTGGGCAACGGCAGCCGCTTCGCTGTCCAGGCCGCGGCCGAACTCTACGCCGCCATCCTGGACGACATCGAAGCCCACGACTACGACGTCTTCAACCGCCGCGCCCGCGCTACGGACGGGCGCAAACTGGCCCTGCTGCCCGGCATCTGGCGTCGCGCCCGGGCCGCGTAGAAGTTGTAGGGCGGGTTGGCAACCCGCCTGGAACACATTCGGTATAGGAGGCGGGTTGCCAACCCGCCCTACAAATGAGTGGGGAGCACAGAGACAATGAACCAGAAAGTCATCATCATCGGCAGCGGCTTCGGCGCGCTGGGGGCGGCGGCGCGGTTGGCCGCGCGCGGCTACGACGTGGAGATCTTCGAGAAGCGCGACAAGCCCGGCGGCCGGGCCTACGTCTATGAGCAGGACGGCTTCAAGTTTGACGGCGGCCCGACCGTCGTCACCGCGCCGTTCATGTTCGACGACATCTTCGCCGCCGCCGGCCGCCGCCGCGAGGATTATGTCGAGTTCACGCCGCTCGACCCGTTCTACCGCATCTTCGACCACACCGGCCGGGCCTTCGACTACAACGACGACCCGGAGTTCATCGCCGACCAGATCCGCCAGTGGAACCCGTCCGACGCCGACGGCTACCACCGCTTCATGCAGTCAACGCAGGCCATCTTCCAGAAGGGGTTCGTCGAGTTGGCCGACCAGCCCTTCCTAACCGTCGGCGACATGCTGCGCGTGGCCCCCGACCTGATCCGCTTGCAGTCGCACAAGTCGGTCTATCGCTACGTGTCGCAGTTTATCGAGAGCGAATTCCTGCGCCGCTGCTTCACCTTCCACCCGTTGCTCATCGGCGGCAACCCGTTTGACTCGTCCTCCATCTACGCCATGATCCACTACCTGGAGCGCGAATGGGGCATCCACTACGTCATGGGCGGCACGGGGGCGCTGGTGGCGGCGCTGGTGCAACTGATCGAGGAGTTGGGCGGGCGATTCCACTACAATACCGAAGTGGCCGAGATCGTCGTGGACGGCCGCCGCGCCACCGGCGTCCGCCTGGCCGACGGCACAACCCACCGCGCCGACCACGTCATCTCCAACGCCGACGTGGCCTGGACCTACCTGAACATGATCCCCAGCCAGGCCCGCGGCGTGCGCAACAGCGATTTGCGCTACCGCAAGCTGACCCGTTACAGCATGTCGCTGGTCGTCATCTACTTCGGCACGAAGAAGCTCTACCGCCACGACGGCAAGCTGGCCCACCACAACATCATCCTGAGCGAGCGCTACCAGGGCTTGCTGGCCGACATCTTCAAGGCCAAGCAACTGCCCGCGGACTTCTCGCTCTATCTCCACATGCCGACGCTAACCGACCCCTCCATCGCCCCGGACGGCCACGAGAGCTTCTACGTCCTGTCGCCCGTGCCGCACCTGGGGGCCGATGTGGATTGGGCCACGGCCGCCAAACCCTACCGCGACGCCATCATGCAGTTCCTGGAAGACAACTACCTGCCCGACTTGCAGGCCAACATCGTCAGCGAGCACATGATTGACCCGCGCCACTTCGAGCAGACGCTCAACAGCCATCTGGGCGCGGCCTTCTCCATCGAGCCGGTGCTGACCCAGTCGGCCTGGTTCCGGCCGCACAACCGCTCCGAGGATTTCGACAACCTCTACTTCGTCGGCGCGGGAACCCACCCCGGCGCGGGGCTGCCCGGCGTCCTGTCATCGTCGAAGATCGCCGAAGATCTCATCGTGGCCGCCGATGGCCAGCGCGCGCCCGTCGCCCGGCCGCAACTGGCGACCCAGGCAGGCTAACATGACGACCGGCTGCCCCCTACCCGAGGCCGAACCTGAGACCGGCCTCCACGTCCTGCGCGGTCTGGCCCGCGATCGTTCGCTGCTGACGGCGATGTCTATTATGCGCGACGAGGTCGGCCCGGCCTTTCGCATCACCCTGCCCGGCTTCCAACCGGCGGTCATGGTCGGGCCAGACAGTAATCGGCAGATCATGGTCTCGCAGCGCGAGCACCTGAGCTGGCGCAAGGAGTCCGACCCGGTGACCAAGCTGCTGCGCCACGGCGTACTGGTCGAGGACGGCGACTCCCACGCCTGTCTGCGCGGCCACATGGAGCCGGTGCTGCTGAAGCCGCAGGTCGTCCACCACGTGCCGGCCATGCTGGCCTACACCGACCGCGTCACCGCTGGCTGGGCCGACGGCGCGACGCCGGATATGCTGGTCGAGATGCGCCGCCTGGCCCTGCTCATCTTCATGGGCACGCTGGTGGACGTGGAGTTCGGCCCGGACATGGATCGCCTCTGGCGGCCCATTCTGCGGGCCATCAAGTACATCTCCCCCGGCCTGTGGATCATCCTGCCCAACATGCCCCGCTTCGGCTATCGCGCCGCGCTGGACGAACTGGACGCCTATCTGTACGCGCTCATCCGGCGACGGCGGGCGCAACTGGCCGGCGAGAACCCGGCTAACACGCCGCCCGGCCCGGCCGCCGCCGCTCCCGCGCCGGCCGCCGCCGCTCCCGCGCCGGCCCACGACCTACTGACCCAACTCGTCCGCGCGCCGCAGATGAGCGACGACCTCATCCGCGACCAGATTCTAACAATGCTCATCGCCGGGCACGACACCAGCACCGCCCTGCTGGCCTGGGTGCTGCATCTGCTGGGCGAGCACCCGGCGGTGCTGGCCCGCGCCCGGGCCGAGGTAGACGACGTACTTGGCGCGGCCGAGCCAACGGCGGCCAGCGTCGAGCATCTGGAGTACCTGGACGCCATCATCAAGGAGGCGCTGCGCCTCTACCCGCCCATCCACGTCGGCAACCGGATCGTCAAGGATGACACGGTCATCGCCGGCTACGAGCTGAAGGCGGGCACGCGCCTGATGGCCTCCATCTACCTGACCCACCGCGACGAGCGCTACTGGGACGCGCCGACGGAGTTCCGCCCGGAGCGCTTCGCCCGCGAGGCCGAGCGGCCGGCGGCCTTCACCTACGTCCCCTTCGGCGGCGGGCCGCGCGTCTGCATCGGCGCGACCTTCGCCCAGGTGGAGGCCAAGGTCGTGCTGGGGCGCATCCTGCAACAGTTCGACCTGCGCAGCGCCGGCCGCCGCGTCCACGCCTACATGGGCGCGACGCTGGAGCCGCACCCCGGCGTCTTTCTGCGCGTCCAACGGAGGCACGCATGACTTACTTTGGCTTTCTGGCGCGCTTCCTGGTTGTGCCCATCGTCGTCCTGCTGCTGATCGCTCTGTGGGATCGGCGGCGCGGGCGGGAAACGCCGGCCGAACTGCGCGCCTTCCCGCTGTGGGCGGCCATCGCCATCCACATGCTCATCGCCCTGGTCTACACCACGCCGTGGGACAACTACCTGGTGGCTACCAACGTCTGGTGGTACGACCCGGCGCTGGTGACGGGCATCACCATCGGCTGGGTTCCCATCGAGGAGTACACCTTCTTCCTCTTGCAGCCTATTCTGACGGGGTTGTGGCTGGGCTTTCTGTCGCGGCGGCTGGCGCTGCCGGCTGAGCCGTTGCACCCGCGCCTGCGCCTGTGGTCAACCGCGGCCGTGGGCGTGCTGTGGCTGGTCATGGTCGGCATCCTCGTCTTCAACTGGCAACCGGGAACCTACATGGGACTGATTCTGGGCTGGGCCTTGCCGCCCATCGCCCTCCAGTTCTACTTCGGCTTCGACATCCTGTGGCGCTACCGGCGGTTGGTCGGCCTGACCATCGGCACCATCGCCGTCTACCTGAGTATGGTGGACGCCCTGGCCATCAACTGGACCATCTGGACGATTGACCCGGCCCAGTCGTTGCCCGTTCTGTTGGGCGGCGTGCTGCCCATCGAGGAGTTCACCTTCTTCCTGATCACCTGCACGCTGCTGACCTTCGGCGTCACCCTGCTGCTGGCCGAGGAAAGCCACCGCCGCTTCGCCGCCATCCGCCGCAGAATAAAACCACAGATTACGCAGATTTCACAGATTTCAGAATAGTTATCCGCAGATTGGGCAGATTAGTACAGTGTTACAGAAAGATTATTGATCCGCAGATTTAGCAGATTTGGCAGATTTCCTTTCTTGAATCTGCTAAATCTGCCCAATCTGCGGATCATTCTTCTTGAATCTGTGTAATCTGTGGACTTTCTTGTTAAGGAAGATTGGTCTCGCCCATCAGCCAGCGGTCAACCTCCCGCGCCGCGCCGCGCCCTTCGTGGATGGCCCAGACGACGAGACTCTGCCCGCGCCGCGCGTCGCCGGCGGCGAAGACATCCGGCGCGGCCGTCTGGTAGCGGCCATAGGGCGCCGCCACGTTGGAGCGGCCGTCCTGCGCCGCCCCTAGTTGGGCCGGCAACGCCCCCTCCGGCCCCAGAAAGCCCAGCGCCAGAATGACCATCTGCGCCGGCCACTCGCGCTCCGTGCCGGGCACGGGCCGCGGAGCCATGCGCCCGTCGCCGTTGGCCGCCCATTGCACGTCCACCGTCCGCAGCCCGCGCAGGCAGCCGTTGGCGTCGCCCAGTAGCTCCGTCGTCTGCACGCTATACGTTCGCGGGTCGTCGCCGAAGACGGCCGCCGCCTCCGCCTGACCGTAGTCCATCTTGTAGACGCGCGGCCACTGCGGCCAGGGGTTGTCGGCCGCCCGCTGTCCGGGCGGCTGGGGCATAATCTCGAACTGCACCAGGCTGCGGCAGCCGTGGCGCAGCGCCGTGGCCACGCAGTCGGTACCGGTGTCGCCGCCGCCGATGACGATGACGTCGCGGCCGGCGGCGGAGAGGTACTGCCCGTCGCCGTGGTTCGACGCGATCAGGCTGCGCGTGTTGGCTCGCAGGAACTCCATAGCGAAGTGGACACCGCCCAGGTCGCGGCCGGGCACGCCCAGGTCGCGCGGCTGCGTCGCCCCGGTGCAGAGAACGATGGCGTCGAAGTCGCGCCGCAGTTCGTCGGCGGTCACGTCCTCGCCGACGCTGACGCCGGTGACGAAGCGCACGCCCCCGGCGCGCAGCACGTCCAGCCGCCGCTCCACCAGCGCCTTGTCCAGCTTCATGTTGGGGATACCGTACATGAGCAGCCCACCAGCCCGGTCAGCGCGCTCGAAGACAGTCACGGCGTGGCCGACGGTGTTGAGCTGATCGGCGCAGGCCAGGCCGGCCGGCCCGGAGCCGACGACGGCCACGCGCTTGCCGGTGCGGCGGGCGGGCGTGGCCGGGCGCACCCAGCCTTCGTCGAAGGCGCGGTCAATGATGGCGTACTCCAGGCTCTTGATCGTCACCGGCGGGTCAGAGATGCCCAGCGTGCAGGCCGCCTCGCACGGCGCGGGGCAGACCAGGCCGGTGAACTCCGGGAAGTTGTTGGTCTTGGTCAGCCGGTCGTAGGCCTGTCGCCACAGGCCGCGGTAGACCAGGTCGTTCCACTCCGGGATGAGGTTGTTGATCGGGCAGCCGGTGGTCATGCCGGCCAACGTCTGCCCCTTGTGGCAGAACGGGATGCCGCAATCCATGCAGCGGGCGGCCTGCGTTTGCAGCCGCTCGTCGGGCAGGTGCAGGTGGATCGGCTGCCAGTCGCCGATGCGCTCAGCGATGGCCCGCTCCCCCGGCGCTTCGCGGGCAAAGGTCATGAAACCAGTGATTTTGCTCATAGTGCCCAGTTACGAACTACGAATTACGAACTACGAACTACGAATGAAGAGCGCGCTCTTTAACTCGTAGTTCGTAGTTCGTAATTCGTAGTTTCTAATTCCTAATTTCCTCCCACGCGGGCCAGGTCGCGCCGGTTGGCCTCAAAGGCGGCCATGACCGCCTCCTCGCCCGACAGGCCGGCGGCCTCGGCCTCGGCCAGGGCGCGCAGGACGCGGCCGTAGTCCTTGGGCAGTACCTTGACAAACCGCTGCCGCGCCTCGTCCCAGTCGGCCAGCAGGCGCCAGGCGACCGTGCTGCCGGTGTAGACGGCGTGCTTCCAGACCAAGTCGTTGAGTTCTTGCGCGTCGGCCTCGTCCAGCGGCAGCAGATCCACCATGTCGCTGTTGGCCCGCCCGGCAAAGCCGCCGTCGCCATCCAACACATAGGCGATGCCGCCCGACATGCCGGCGGCGAAGTTGCGCCCCGCCGGCCCCAACACGGCCACCCGGCCGCCGGTCATGTACTCGCAGCCGTGGTCGCCCACCGCCTCGACGACGGCCGTGGCTCCGCTGTTGCGCACGGCAAAGCGCTCGCCGGCCGCGCCGCGAATGTAGGCCTCGCCGCCCGTCGCGCCATAGAAGGCCACGTTGCCGATGATGATGTTGTTTTCCGGCGTGAAGGTCGAGCCGTCCGGCGGCACGATGATGAGCTTGCCGCCCGATAGCCCCTTGGCCAGATAGTCGTTGGCATCCCCCTCCAGTCGGAACGTGACGCCCGGCGGCAGGAAGGCGGCGAAGCTCTGCCCGGCCGAACCCTGGAAGGTCAGACGGATGGTGTCTTCGGGCAAGCCGTCCGGCCCGTGGCGGCGGGTCAGTTCGCCGGCCAGGATGGTGCCGACGGTGCGATTGACGTTGCGGATGGGCAGCGTAGCCTCGACCGGCACGCCGCGCTCCAGCGCCGGGGCGCACAGGTCGAGTAGCGTCGTGTGGTCGAGGCTGTGCTCCAGGCCGTGATCCTGGGCCTGGGTGCAGACGCGGCCGACCTCCGGCCCCACGTCCGGCCGGTAGAGCAGCGGCGACAGGTCAAGCCCGGCCGCCTTGCGGTGGGCCAACTCCTCGCGCACGGCCAGCAGATCGGTGCGGCCGACCAGTTCATCCACGGTGCGCACGCCCAGCGCGGCCATATGCTCGCGCACGTCCTGAGCGATGAAGCGCATGAAGTTGACCACGTCCTCCGGCTTGCCGGTGAAGCGCCGGCGTAGCTCCGGGTTCTGCGTGGCCACGCCGACGGGGCAGGTGTCCAGGTGGCAGACGCGCATCATGATGCAGCCCATAGCCACCAGCGGGCCGGTGGCGAAGCCGAACTCCTCGGCCCCCAGTAGGGCGGCGATGACCACGTCGCGGCCGGTCTTCAACTGGCCGTCCGTCTCCAGCCGCACCCGGCTGCGCAGGTTGTTAAGGACGAGCGTCTGGTGCGTCTCGGCCAGCCCCAACTCCCACGGCAAGCCGGCGTGCTTGATGCTCGACACCGGCGACGCGCCCGTGCCGCCGTCGTGGCCGCTGATGAGAATAACGTCGGCGTGCCCCTTGGCCACGCCCGCGGCCACCGTGCCCACGCCAACTTCGGAGACGAGCTTGACGTTGATGCGCGCCTGCGGGTTGGCGTTCTTCAGGTCGTAGATGAGTTGGGCCAGGTCTTCGATGGAGTAGATGTCGTGGTGGGGCGGCGGGGAGATGAGGCCGACGCCGGGCGTCGAGTGGCGCGTGCGGGCGATCCACGGGTAAACCTTGTGGCCGGGCAGTTGGCCTCCCTCGCCCGGCTTGGCCCCCTGGGCCATCTTGATCTGAATCTCCTGCGCCTGGGTCAGGTACTCGATGGTGACGCCGAAGCGGCCGCTGGCCACCTGCTTGATGGCGCTGTTGCGGCTGTCGCCGTTGGCGTCGGGCGCATAGCGGGCCGGGTCTTCGCCCCCCTCGCCGGTGTTGCTCTTGCCGCCGACGCGGTTCATGGCCACGGCCAGCGTCTCGTGCGCCTCCTGGCTGATGGAGCCGTAGGACATGGCCCCCGTCTTGAAGCGGCGCAGAATGGCCTCCACCGGCTCGACCTCGTCTAGCGGCACGGGCGTGGCGGCGAATTTGAACTCCAGCAGCGTCCGCAACGTGGCCAGATGGGTCTCGCGGTCGTGGACTTCGGCGGCGTACTGCTGGTAGGCGGCGTAGTCGCCGGCGCGCACGGCGTGTTGCAGCTTGTGGATGGTGGACGGGTTGAACAGGTGGAACTCGCCGCCGTGACGATACTGATAGCGCCCGCCGACCTCCAGGGTGTGGCCGTTGGCGGGGCGCGTTGGGTAGGCCGCGGCGTGGCGCTGCGCCGCCTCGTGGGCCAGCACGTCCAGGTCGGCCCCTTCGATTCGCGTCGGCGTGCCGCTGAAGTAGCGCTCGACCACGGCCCGGCTCAGCCCCAGCGCCTCGAAGATCTGCGCCCCGTGGTAGCTCTGCACGGTGCTGATGCCCATCTTGGAGATGGTCTTGACCACGCCCTTGGCCGACGCCTTCAGGTACTTGTACACAGCCACATCGTAGTCGGCGGCCACCAGCCGGCGGGCGATCAAGTCATGGAGCGTCTCGAAGGCCAGGTAGGGGTTGACGGCGTCGGCCCCGTAGCCGACAAGACAGGCGTAGTGGTGGACTTCGCGCGGCTCGCCCGATTCGACGATGAGGCTGACCAGCGTGCGCGTGCCGGCGGCGATGAGGTGCTGGTGCAGCCCGGAGACGGCCAGCAGGGCCGGGATGGATGCAGCCTCCCGCCCCACGCCCCGGTCGGACAGGATGAGCAGGTTGGCCCCGGCGGCCACGGCGGCGTCGGCGGCGGCGCAGAGGCCGTCAATGGCCGCGGCCAGCGCCGCGCCGTCGCCGCCCGGCGGCCACAGCAGCGGCAGCGTGGCCGCGCGGAAGCCCGGTTCGCGCGTCGCCCGCAGTTTGGCCAGTTCGGCGTTGGTCAGCAGCGGTGACGGGATGCGAATGCGGCGGCAGTCTTCCGGCCGCGGGTTCAGCAGGTCGCCCTCGGAGCCGAGCAGCATGGTGCTGCTGGTGACCAGCTCCTCGCGCAGGGCGTCAATGGGCGGGTTGGTCACCTGGGCGAAGAGCTGGCGGAAGTAGTTGTAAAGCAGTTGCGGCCGCTCCGACAGCACGGCCACCGGCGTGTCGTCGCCCATCGAGCCCAGCGGCTCCACGCCGTCGCGGGCCATCGGGGCCAGAATCATGCGCAGGTCTTCGAAGGTGTAGCCGAAGGCGTGTTGTCGCTCCGTCACGGTCTCGTGGTCGGGCGCGTGTTCTTCGCCAACGTCCGGCAGTTCTGCCAGCGGGCGCAGGTGCGCCGCCAGCCACGCGCCGTAGGGCCGGGCGGCGGCGATGCGCTCCTTCAGTTCATCGTCGGCCACGATGCGCCCGGCGACGGTGTCCACCAGCAGCATCCGCCCCGGCTCCAGCCGCCCCTTGTGCCGCACGCGCTCCGGCGGCACGTCCAGCACACCGACCTCGGAGGCCATGATGACCCGGTCGTCATCGGTGACGTAGTAGCGCGACGGCCGCAGCCCGTTGCGATCCAGCACCGCGCCGACGAGTGCGCCATCGCTGAAGGCCATCGAGGCCGGGCCATCCCACGGCTCCATCAGGGCGCTGTGATAGGCGTAGAAGTCACGTTTGGCGGCGCTCATTTCGGGGTGCTTCTCCCACGGCTCGGGGATCATCATCATGATCGCCTCGGGCAAGGAGCGGCCGGCCAGCACCAGGAACTCCAGCGCGTTGTCGAACATGGCCGAGTCGGTGCCGTCTTCGTCAATGATGGGCAGGGCGCGGGCCAGGTCGTCGCCGAAAGCGGCCGAGCGGAAAAGCGCCTGGCGGGCCTTCATGGCGTTGACGTTGCCCTTGATGGTGTTGATCTCGCCGTTGTGGGTCAGATAGCGGTTGGGATGGGCGCGCTTCCAGGCGGGGAAGGTGTTGGTGCTGAAGCGGGAGTGGACGAGGGCGATGGCCGAATCGAAGCGCGGGTCGGTCAGGTCGGGGAAGTAGGGGCGCAGTTGCTCGGCCAGCAACATGCCCTTGTAGACGATGGTGCGACACGACAGGCTGGCGACGTAGAAGACATCCGCGCCGTCACTGTCGCCGGCGATGTGGCTTTCGGCTAGGCGGCGAATGACGAACAGCTTGCGCTCGAAGGCCAGGCCGTCGGCCGCCTCCGGCAGGTTGGGACCGCGGCCGATGAACACTTGGCGCATGACCGGCTCGCTGGCCACGGCCGTCGCCCCCAACTCGCGGTTGTCGGTCGGCACGTCGCGCCAGCCGAGCAGCGTCTGCCCTTCGGCGCGCACCAGGGCGGCGAACTCCGCTTCGCAGGTGGCTCGCCGCGCCGCGTCGCGCGGCAAGAAGAGCATGCCCACGCCGTAGTCGCCCGGCGGCGGTAGCGCCCAGCCTAGCCGCGCCGCCTCGGCGGCGAAGAAGGCGTGGGGGAGTTGGGTCAGAATGCCCGCGCCGTCACCGGTGTTCGGCTCGGCCCCGCGCGCGCCGCGGTGGCTCAGGTTATCCAACACCGTCAGCGCGTCGGCGACGATGCTGTGCGACCGATGGCCTTTGACGTGGGCCACGAAGCCGGTGCCGCAGGCATCGTGCTCGAAGCGTGGATCGTAGAGGCCCCGCTGGGCAACCTCTTCGCCGGACGCCTGTCGCGCCGGCTGTTGTGCTTGTTTGCGCCGTCTTGAACGCCCCATGGTCGTACTTCTCCTCTTCCAGTTGTGGCCGCGTCGCCCGCTGCGACATGGGCATTCCCCGCGAACCTGGCCGCGGATGGCTATTAATGTGCAAAAGACGACCGCCTTCGTTAGAGGTGTCGTCAATCTATAGTGTATCCGCTTGGCGGTGGCCTGAATTCAGGCACTTTGTACGAAATCCACCCCTAACCTTCATACTCTTTGGCCTGTTGACAATCGTTTTCCTCTGAGTATGATTTAGGCTTGTGGTCTGGGCGGCGTTGGATCGCCCACAAGAGAATATTTTTCAAGGCCAGGACGCCTCGTCAACCCGCTATCGCGGGCCGGCGAGGCGTTTTTTCGTTTGTGGACGAAGGCCAAAAGACACAGGAGGAAAAGGATGAAACGCGATTTCAGACAGTGGCGGCGAGTGTTCAACGTCGTGGCAGTTTTCGGTCTGCTATTTTTGTTCACGCGAACGGCGGCGGCCCAGGGCGAACAGCCGGAGGTCAACGCGCTGGATACCGTCTGGGTGTTGATTTCCGCCTTTCTGGTCTTTTTCATGCAGGCCGGCTTCGGGTTTCTGGAGGCGGGCTTCGTGCGTTCTAAGCACGTCGTCAACATCATGGCCGAGAACTTCATGGACACAACCATGAGCACAATCGGCTTCGTCTTCGTGGGCTTCGGGCTGATGTTCGGCTCCGGCAACGCCTTCATTGGCACCGAGTGGTTCGCCATGCGCGGCCTGCCGGAGATTTACCCCGGCCTGACCATCCCCACCTACGCTTTCTTCTTCTTCCAGTTCGCCTTCTGCGCCGCCGCGGCGACGATCGCCTCCGGTCTGATGGCCGAGCGCACCGACTTCAAGGGTGACATGGCCTATAGCCTGGTCACGGCCATGTTCATCTACCCGATCTTCGGCCATTGGGTCTGGGGCGGCGGCTGGCTGGCGCAACTGGGGTTTATGGACTTCGCCGGTTCGTCGGTCGTCCATCTGCTGGGGGCATGTATCGGCCTGGCGGGCACGCTGGTCATGGGCAAGCGGCGCGACAAGGTCTTCGGCCAGAACATCCGCGGCCACAACATCCCCCTGGCGGCGTTGGGCACGTTCATCCTGTGGTTCGGCTGGTTCGGGTTCAACCCCGGCAGCCAGTTGGCCGCCGATCCCCTGCCCATCTCCCACATCGTCATCACCACCGACTTCGCCGCCACGACCGGGGCCATTACCGCCATGTTGCTGTCATACCTCTACACCCGCAAATGGGACGTCAGCATGGCCTTCAACGGCGCGCTGGGCGGCCTGGTCGCCATCACCGCCAGTTGCGCCTTCGTCACCCCTATGGCCGCCCTGGTCATCGGCGTCATCGCCGGAGGCATCGCCTACTATGGCGTCCAGCTCATGGAGCGCCTGCGCATTGACGACCCCGTGGGGGCCTTCCCCGTGCATGGCCTGAACGGCATCTTTGGCCTTCTATCCATCGGCATCTGGGGCACCAACGGCGTGGGCTTGCTCTCTGGCGGTGGCCTGACCCAACTGGGCATCCAGGCGTTGGGCGCGGCTGTCTGTGTGCTGTGGGCCTTCCCGTTGGGCTACATCATGTTCGTCATCATCCAGCGCTTCGTCGGTCTGCGGGTGTCGCCCGAAGTCGAGGCGGCCGGCATTGACCTGGCCTATCACGGCATCGAGTCCTATCCTGAGTTCGACGCGGTCGAGTTGCGCGGCATCCAGGTGCGCGATTGGGACGCCGACATGCCCCCCCGCGCCGGCATGTTGCCGCAGGCAGGAGACTAACCATGACGCGCATGATCTTCACCTACCGCGACAACCCTACCTGGGACGGGCAGGCCGGCACGCCCAAGCTGCTGGCCGGCATTGACCTGACGCCATTGGGCGTGGCCGCAACGATTGACGAGTTGCCGATCGTCGTGCAGGTGCTGGACAAGACCGAGCCGGTCACGGAGGTATACAAGACATTCGTCGCCGGGCTGCCGCTGGAACGGCGCAGTCTGGCCAAACTTGAGGCGACAGTAGAGCACTATCTGGGCGCGCTGATCCATTATGCGTCGTTGCCGGAGTATATCTTCCAGCTAGGCGAACGGGCCTGGCCCATCTATCGGCACGAGGGTCAACTGCTGGCCCGCTTCCCCGGCAGCCGCCACTTCGCCGCCGAGACGATCGGCGAGTTGCGTAACGACCTGGCCGACCACTTCAAGGAGTCGGGGGTCATCGGCTATCGCAAGGAGATGACGGTGTTCAACCTGTCGCGCAGTGACTTGCAACTCTACGCGCCGATCTGTACCCTGCGCGCGCCGGGTCTGGCCGAGATACCTGTCTTTCGCGACAAGGAGGCGGTTGTGCATCTGGTCGCGCCGATCAACGGGCGGCCAATCATCACCGAGCTGGCCGACGGCGCAGGACTGCTGGAGTTGCCGCCGCTGGTGGGCGACTATTTGGTGGCCCAAGGGCGGCTGACGGATGCCGACGACGTCAGCGTGCGCAAGCTGTCGCGAGCGGGCTGGCGCGCCCTGGTGAGCCATGTCCACCCCTACAGCTGCGCCTTCACCTACACCGACCGTTCCAACGGCGGCCGGGCGCGGCGCGAGATACCGATCTACGTAGACGAGGCGCGCGGCAAGCTGATCGCCGCCCGCGCCAACCGCATGGGGCGCGTGTCGCTGCACTTCGCCGCCGACGTGCCCCACCTTCAATTCAAGGTCGGCGAGGAACTGACCGAGATCGGCAAGATCAGCGTGCCGACCTACGTCACCCTGAACGGCATCGAAGAGACGGCCCACGCCGAGTACGTGACGGCGCGCGGTGGCAGCACATTAGCGGCGCTTGCCGTATAATGGGCGCGATCTCGCCTGGATGAGGCGAGTGGGAGCCACACGCCATTTGTTTGTTACACAGTCGTCTATTGACCCGGCCAAACTGCGCCCACGCGGGCGGCCGGGTCTTCACCTTTGTTACTCGAACTTTCGGAGGATTGAGAACCATGACACCTAGCGATGTACAGAAGCTGGTAGAAGAGCGCGGGATCGAGGTCGTTGACGTCAAGTTCACCGACCTCTTCGGCCAGTGGCAGCACTTCTCGCTGCCGATCGAACACTTCAGCGCCGAGGATGCGTTCGAGGAGGGGTTGGGCTTTGACGGCTCCTCCATTCGCGGTTTCCAGAGCATCGAGTCCAGCGACATGATTCTGATCTGCGACCCGAACACGGCCATCGTGGATCCCATCTGCGCCGCGCCGACGCTGAGCCTCATTGGCGACGTATACGATCCCATCAGCCGCCAGCCCTATTCGCGCGACCCGCGCTACGTGGCCCGCAAGGCGGTCGAGTACATGAAGAGCACCGGCATCGCCGACACAGCCTACATTGGCCCCGAAGCGGAGTTCTTCGTCTTCGACAAGGTCATGTACTCGGCCGGCGAGTACTCCGCGGCCTACCAGGTGGACAGCGTCGAGGGGCCGTGGAACAGCGGCATCTTCGGCTTCGGCCACTCGGTGCCCCACAAGCGCGGCTACTTCCCCGTGGCCCCGTTCGACACACTGCAAGACCTGCGTTCGGAGATGGTGCGCGAGCTGATTGACGCCGGCGTGCCCATCGAGTTGCACCACCACGAAGTCGGCACGGCCGGCCAGTGCGAAATTGACATGCGCTTCGACAATCTGCTGAAGATGGCCGACAACGTGCAGCTCTACAAGTACATCGTCAAGAACGTCGCCCAGCGCCACGGCAAGACGGTCACCTTCATGCCCAAACCGATCTACGCCGACAACGGCTCCGGCATGCACACCCACCAGAGCCTGTGGAAGGACGGCCAGCCGCTGTTCTACGACGAGAGCGGCTACGCCGGGCTGAGCCAGATGGCCAAGTGGTACATCGGCGGCATCCTGAAGCACATCAACGCCCTGCTGGCCATCTGCGCCCCGACGACCAACTCCTACCGCCGCCTCGTGCCCGGCTATGAGGCCCCCGTCGTCGTCGCCTACTCGGCCCGCAACCGCTCGGCGGCCATCCGCATCCCGATGTACTCCAAGTCGCCCAAGGCCAAGCGCATCGAGTTCCGCTGCCCCGACCCGGCGGCCAACCCCTACCTGGCCTTCGCCGCCTGCCTGATGGCTGGTCTGGACGGCATTAAGAACCAGATTGACCCCGGCGACCCGGCGGAGATGGACCTCTTCGACGAGGAGAACATCAACAAGGTGACAATGACCGTGGGCAAGCTGAACGAGGCTCTCGACGCGCTGGTGGCCGACCACGCTTTCCTGCTGGAAGGCGGCGTCTTCACCCAGGACGTGCTCGATGCCTACATCAGCTACAAGCACGAAACGGAGATCGGCCCGGTCAGCCTGCGGCCGCATCCCTACGAGTTCCTGCTCTACTACGGCGTGTAAAGAGTAGGTTCCAGGGGCCAGGTTGCAGGGGCCAGGGGAAGAGCGCTCTTCCCCTGGCCCCTGCAACCTGGCCCCTGGAACCTTTCTTAGGGCGGGCCGGCGGAGGTGCGGAAGCTCCAGGTGTAGGTCTGCCCGTTGGCGTCCACGCGCACGGCGTAGGTCGCGTCGGGAACCAGCGGCGCGAAGGGGATGAGCACGACGGAGTCGCGCTGGTCGAGGATGGCGCGGGCCGAGCGCTGCGTCCAGGCATCGGGGTGGGTATAGTTCGTCTCGTCGAACTGGCAGTGAGCCAGCGGCTCGCCGTCGCGCAAGATCGTCGTGGCTGTCACGTTGGGCGTCAGCCGGCCGTCGCCAAGCTGCAAGATAATCGGCGCGCCGGTAGCCTGCGAGTAGCCGGTGCAATGGCTGAGCGCGGCCGGGAATTCGGGCAGCGAGTAGCGCAAAACCCAGGTGACACTGTCGTTGCCCGGCCACATGATCGGATACTCCACGCCTTCGGGCAGCGGCCCCAGCCCCCGCTCCACGTCCAGCGTCGCCCCCACCGCCAGAATGCCGCCCGCATCGCGGTATTCGCCGAAGCCCGTCACCGCCAGTTGCGGGTCCAGCATCGGCACGGCGTGGAACGGGGCCGACAGCCAGTAGTTGAACGCCCATTGGAACGGCGCCGAACTCAGGTTGCCGATGGCGATGTTGCCGGCGTCGCCGGCGGCGCTGCCGATGTGGGTGTAGAACGGGCTGTTGGGGTCTTCGCTGTGGCCCACGTCGCCCGACAGAACCATGTAGCGGCTGTGCAGGCCGCTCTCGGCCGACCAGGCGCTATCCTCGCGCAAGGAGGGCAGTCCGGCCGCGGCGCGGAAGTCGTTGAGGTAGCGCAACCAGTCGGGGTCGAGGGCGACGATGGTGGGAGAGGGCAGCGGTTCGGTTGTTGGCGTGGGGGTCGGGACGACAGAGGTAGGCGTTGGGGCAACGGGCGTTGGGGCAACGGGCGTTGGGGCAACGGGCGTTGGCGTATCGGGCGTCGGGGCTACAGTTGTGGCGGTGGGGGGTGCGTCGGGGGTGGCTTGGGTCGTTGGCGTGCTGGCGACGGGCGGCGGCCTGGTCGGCCGCGCCGTGGGCGACGCCAGCGGCGCGGTAGGAGTAGCCGGCACGGCCACCGTGGCGCTCTGACCGGCCACGGCCGGCGCGTCGGGCCGGCTTAGCAGCAGCCCCAGCAACACCGCGTTGCCCAGCAACGACAGACCCAACAAGGCCGCCAGAACGGTGCGATTGATCATTTTAACCCTTCCCACTCCTGTCAGAGAAGACAGTACTATTTAGGCGGGGCATTATACACAACAAGGCACTAATTAGGCGATTCTTTTCTTCGCGCTATCTGCGTCTTCTTCAGCGTTCATCAGCGTGCTATATGGCCCCCCAGCTCGCTCGGCCGTATAATGACCCTTCGTGACCACCCGATCGCCCGACCCGCCCCCGTCCGGCCCGCGTTCCCTGGCCGCCCTGCGCGAGATCGCCCGCGCCCTCAGCTCCGCCTGGGACCTGGACACGACGCTCGACCTCATCGCCCGCAAGACGACGGAGATCATGGGCGTGGACTCCTGCGCCATCTATCTGCTGGACGCCGACGACACGACGTTGCGGCTGCGCGCCTCCACCGGGCTGGCGCGGCGGGCGCTGGGGCTGGCCACGCTGCAAGTCGGCGAGGGGATGACCGGCTACGCCGTGGTGCAAAACCGGCCCGTCTACGCCGCTGACGCCCAGCACGATCCGCACTTCAAGTGGCTGGACGACACCGAAGAGCGGCGCTTTCGCTCGCTGCTGGCCGTGCCGCTGGTGCTCAACGACCGGCCCATCGGCGCGCTCAACGTGCAGACGGCCGCCGCGCGCGATTACACCGCCGAAGAGATTGACCTGCTATCCCTCGTCGCCGATCTGGCCGCCGGGGCGTTGGTCAAGGCCCGCCTCTACGACCGGCAGCGCCGCCAACTGGACGAGTTGCGCACCCTGGCCCAGGTCAGCGAGGCCATCACCTCGCCGCAATACCTGGATCAAATCCTCGAAGTCGTCACCGAACTGGCGGCGCGAACGGTCGGGGCAACCGGCTGCGCCATCCACCTGCTGGAACACCCCGACGAGGATGGCAACGCGACCGCCCCGCCCGTCTTCGCCAACCCGACCGGCGCGCCCCTGCCCGATGCCGCCGTCCTGGCTACGGTGGCCCAGACGGGGCAACCGCTCATCGTCCCCCATCTGCCCGACGCCGGCGGCGTGGCGCTGCTGGCCGTGCCGCTGGCCGTGCAGGAGCGGGTCATCGGCGTGCTGGCCTGTCTGGCCCCGCCCGGCCACGCCTTCAGCGACGGCCAACAGACCCTGCTGACGACGCTGGCCAACCAGACGGCGCTGGCCATCGAAAACGCCCGCCTGGTCACCAGCGCCGCCGTCGTGCGCGAGATGCACCATCGCATCAAGAACAACCTGCAAACGGTGGCCATGCTGATGCAACTGCAACTGCCCGACGCCGACCGGCTGGAGACGCGGGCGATCTTGTTGACCAACATCCACCGCATCCGCAGTATCGCCGCCGTCCATGAGATTCTGTCGGAGCAGGGCTTCCGGCTGGTCAACGTCCGCGCCGTGCTGGAGCGCATCGCCCAGACGACGATGACCGGCCTGGCCCGGCCCCACCAGGCGGTGGGCATCGCCGTCCACGGCGACAATCTGCAACTGCCCAGCCGGGCGGCGACGGCGCTGGCGGTGGTGGTCAACGAACTGGTGCAGAACAGCCTGGAACACGCCTTCATCGGCCGCGACGCCGGCCACATTGACATTGTGCTGGCCCGCGCCCCCGACGCGCTGCTGGTCGTCGTCCGCGATGACGGCGTGGGGCTGCCCGACAAACTGCCACGCAACCTGGGGCTGGAGATCGCCGAGGCGCTGGTGGCCGACGACCTGCATGGTGAGCTACAATTCGTGCGCCGGCCGATTGGCGCAGAGGTGCGTATCCTGTTACCGCGGACGCAGGAAAGGGATTAGGGGCCAGGTTCCAGGGGCCAGGGCGTCCTCCCTGGCCCCTGGAACCTGGCCCCTGGAACCTTGATTGAGAGCAACGATGTTGATCCTGATCGCCGAAGACGAATCCATCATCCGCCTCGGTCTGAAGTCCATGCTGGAAGAGCTGGGGCATCAGGTGGTGGCCGCGACCAACGGCCGCGAAGCCATCCGCATGGCCGAACACCAGCGGCCCGACCTGGCCATCCTCGACATCCGCATGCCCTACACCGACGGTCTGCAAGCGGCGCGGGCGATGGCCGCCGAGCGGCCGCTGCCCATCCTGCTGCTGACGGCCCACAGCCAGGCTGATCTGATTGACCGGGCCAGCGACCTGCCCATCCACGGCTACCTGGTCAAACCCATCCTGCCCGAAGAGTTGGGCGCGGCCATCGCCGTGGCCGTCAAGCGCTTCGCCGAAAGCCAGGCGTTGGCCGAACGGCTGGCCCAACTGGAGGCCGACCTGGCGGCGCGCAAGCTCATTGACCGGGCCAAGGGGCGGCTGATGCAAACAGGGCTAACGGAAGAGGACGCCTACCGGGCCATTCAGGCCCGCGCCCGGCGCGAGCGGCAGAGCCTGGTCGCCGCGGCGCGGGCTATTCTCGTGGATAGTGCCGTATGACAACCACACGCCTTTATCTGATCCGCCACGGCCAGACAGCCCATAGCGCCGCCGACTGCTTCTCCGGGGCCAGCGACGTAGACCTGGCCGACGAAGGCCGGCGGCAGGCGGCTTGCCTGGCCCAACGACTGGCCGGCGCGCCCATCGTCGCCTTCTATTGCAGCCCGTTGCGTCGCGCCATCGAGACGGCCGGCCTGGTGGCCCAACCCCACGGGCTGCCGGCCAAGCCAGTGGCCGACCTGCGCGAGATTGACTATGGCCACTGGGAAGGAGTGACGCGCGACGAAGTCTTGGCCCAGTTTGGCGACGAGTACGCCGCCTGGGGGCGCGACCCATTGACCGGCGCGCCGCGCGGCGGGGAGACGGGGCTGGCCGTGCTGGCCCGTATGTTGCCCGCGCTGCGCGACATCGTCCGCCGCCATCCGGGGCAGGCCGTGGCCGTCGTCGCCCACAAGTCGGCCAACCGTCTGGCGCTGTGCGGCCTGCTGGGCCTCGACCCGCGCACCTACCGCGAGCGGCTCGACCAGTCGCCGGCCTGCCTCAACATCGTGGACTTCAGCGACGACGGCCGGGCGCGGCTGGTGTTGTTCAACGATGTGTCGCACTATGCAGTGGGGTAGGCGGTTAGGGCCGCGATGGATTGTAGGGGGTTAACAAACCACTCAACACCTGCCTGCCTGCATTCTAGCGGCGGGTTGAAGAACCCGCCGCTAGCGCAGAAGTGCGTTCTAGGAGATTAACAAATAAATCGCCATACCGCGCTAACTAGACGCGGCGGATTGAAATCCGCCGCTAGCGTGGAAGTGCGATGAATCGCACTGAAGAACCG
>WBZP01000372.1_pt2 | contig 40534 bp, 28 predicted proteins | sample 5204301 | NCBI WGS metagenome assembly WBZP01 (sample SAMN12412401, study PRJNA552823) | activated sludge metagenome | isolation source: activated sludge from nitrification reactor of wastewater treatment plant... | place: USA: Pennsylvania | collected 2017
AGACAGACTAATGGATCCAGAATGACGTAGAGCCCGGAGAGCATGGGTCGTGCCATCGCCATTACCGCTTGGCCTGTTCCAGCGCCTTTTGTTTCACGATTCGAAAATGGGTTTCCAGTTCCTGACGCATGACGATCGCAATAATTCGATCCGGTACGAAGGTGTGAGGCTCAACGACCAGCTCGAAATCGGCCCGCGTCTGCGTCCCCGCCTCGATCGATTGAAGTTTCCAGACCCGGTGATACCGCTTAAAGTCGCCACCGGTGAGATCCGTCACGAGCCCGCCGTTCGGCAAGATCGTGGACTCTGTCACCAACTTCCGTTCGCCGGGCATCAACGGATGTTCGATACGAAGATCGACCGTCGCCACGCCATCCCGCACGAGCACCTGCACCACTTTCATCCGCACTTCAAACAACTCCGGCCAATGCTGGTAATCGGTCAATAGCGACTGGATCACAGCCGATGTTGCTGGAAATAGGACCTGCGCCGTCGCGCGGACACCCCCTTGTGGCTCAACGGCCACTTCTAACCGATCCGTCTCAGCTCCCCCCGAAACCGCTGCCCCTATGACAGCGACGGACAGAAGCAGCTCGAACGCGATCAGCGCGAGAAGGGTCCGGGCTGCCCCTGTTCGTCTACCCGACAATCGCGTCCAGCAACCGCTGATGAATTTTGCGAACACGTTCAAGTTGGCCTTTCGCGGGGAACCGTTCATAAAAGCCGTCGGCGCGGAAATCCTTGGTGAGCGTCGCCCACGGCTTCACCAGCTCGGCGAAGGGTTGGTGTGAACGTTGCTCCTCCCAGGCGGTTATGAGTTTACGATCCACAATCAGGTCGTCCAGCACCCGGATCAAGGCCTTGAGGGTGACATCACGGGTGAACATATAGCGGTCATTCTGTCCCCAGGGTTCACCCATCACGTCCTTCACGCCTCTAAGATAGTCACGCACCAACGCATAACAGCGATCGGCCTTCATGTCCAGGTGCGATTCGATCCATCGTTTGTGGGCCGTAACAAGTTTTAACAGCTCGTTGAACACCTCGGACTGCAAAACCCATTTTTCCTGCTTGCTCCGTCCTCCCAGATGGTTGATCTTGTACTGCAGCGGCGAGTCGGACTCGCTGTAGAGCAGATTCACGACTTTGGCCGTGAACTTCTTCTCCGGGCTCTCCCAGGACACCTTCTCATACAGATCGACCAAATGGGACCGGTTGATGCGCGTGTGGGTCGAGTTGATGATGACGAACATCTCCGTCGCAAAGTCGGCGCTTCGCCCGTCGAACAAGAGGCAGGGAACTTCGACCTGCAGGCTCTGGTCGGGATGTTTCTCGCGGAAGAAGTGCAGCCCGGCGAGACGATGTTGTCCGTCAATAACCAGATATTTTCCTTTTGGCTCGCTCAGATAGCCGATCGATTCCGAACCGTCGAGTTTCTGGAAACGGAGCGTTTCATCGGTAAAGAGCAACACCGTGCCGGGAATCATCGGTTGCGCCACGACGGTTTCATAGAAATTGACGATCTGTTTGATCTTCTGCCGATTCAGGACGCGCTGAAAGCCCTTCTCGCTCCGTTCAATTCCCGCAATGAACTGCGCGACCTCATCGTGCTCGGTAATCTTGGTCTGTGCAATCTCCTCGCCCTCAAAATAGTACCGGCTCGTAAAGCGAACCTTGTCCAACAGATGGTCAGCCTTATAAGCAATAAAATAAAACGTCCCTTCTTTTTGAGTAATCCTCGTCGCGAGCATGATGCCTCCATTGGTGAGAATAGAAGCGTAGGGGAGGATTCTACGCGGCCCTCGCCATGGCCGCAAGACAAAGGACTATGCTAGCATCGGCAACGATGCGGTCAAGACACGGCACATTCCTGTTGTATTCTGCGTTTCTGCTGATGTCGCTGACCTGTCCCCCTAACGGTCATGCGCAAGAGGTGGAGGACAGTGGAGCGACAACAGAGCTCTCGTGCAGCTTTGCGATGGAACAGGGAGAGACGGGAAGCCCCTGCCGTGTGCCCTTTCCCCAAGGCTGCGTAGTCGCCTCGATCCCAGGGACCAAACAGCCATGGGCCACGGTCTCAAAAGGCGGGCGGGTACAATGCCGGTTTGATGAGAAAGAGACTGACTGGAAGACCAAAATTACCGGCGCCTGCGGTCGATGCCAATCGATCCGTTGTTCAGCTCACTTCAGTGTTCGGTTCGGTTGCTCAACTCAACAGTAAGCTCACCGAAATTCATGTCCCTCACGGCGGCAATCAAACAACAGGCTCGCACATTAGGGTTTGATGCCATCGGAATCGTGCGACTTGCGAACAATGATGCACCGTCAACGCTCACTCCCCAGCCACTCGAACCGTGCTCGGATAACGCAACCAAGATCGTGCCACAGCTCTACCAACGATTGATTGAATGGCTCCGCCGCGGCTACCACGGCACGATGACCTGGATGGAACGGGCTCCAGACAAGCGTGCCGATCCTCGTGTGGTCCTGCCTGGATGTCGATCGATCATTTCCGTGGGAATCAACTATCTGACCGATCATCGCGCGAATGAGCAACCAGGTCATGGTCGGATCGCGCGGTACGCGTGGGGGAAGGATTATCACAAAGTCTTCGAGACGAGACTGAAACAATTGGAAGAATTCATCAAAATCCTGGCCCCTGCCACACACACTCGTTCGTATTCCGATACCGGACCTCTCATGGAAAAAGCTTGGGCAGAGCAAGCCGGCTTAGGGTGGATCGGCAAACATTCCAACCTGGTATCAGCAGACCATGGTTCATGGCTACTCCTAGGAGAAATCCTCACGACCGTGGAACTCGAACCCGACGCACCGGCGACCGACCTCTGCGGCAGCTGCACACTCTGTATCCAAGCCTGCCCCACCAATGCGATCGTGCAACCCTATGTGATCGACGCCACACGATGTATCTCCTATCTCACCATTGAGCTGCGCGGAGATGAATCCGTGATTCCTCAGGAGTTACATGCAGGTATGGGAAACAAAATATTCGGATGCGACGATTGCCTGGATGTATGCCCGTTTAACTTGCGCGCTGAACCAACCCGCGAGAGCGCCTTCCAACCTTCTGCGGTCACCCTCGCACCGAGCTTGGATGAACTTTCCCGACTCGATGAGCAGACCTTTCTCACCTTGTTTCAGCAGAGTCCGATTCGACGGGCCAAAATCCATGGCTTTCAGCGAAATATCGCCATCGCACAAAAAAACAAAACCCGCTCATAAACTCAGATTACTGCATAGAGGTTCAGCTACCTCTCAAACTTTCACCGATCTTAATATGGACGGCCCATCCAACCGATGCTCCAGAAAAAAGTTGCGACATGAATCGAATTGGATACAGGGTGTATCTCTTTAGATTCTTATCACCCCTCTTCCCCTGCTCCCTTCAACGATCACAATCGATACGTCCAAATGGCCGTCTCAGCAAATGGTTTGAAAGACCATTGTTTTTCGAGGTGAATGCTAGAGCTAACACCACAGTACCGTGCCGTCATGTTGATGGCACGCATCGTGCGTAATCTTAAGAGCCCCGTTTACAAAGTGGCTCAGGTATGAGCCAGATACTCCGTACATAAAGCAAGCAGGGAAGTTTCAGGAGACGCCAGAAGACACCATATGTATTGTACTTTCCGGTCCGAATTTGATAGATAGTTGATCCGGCGACTGCTCGACGAGTGGGTGGGAGGGGACTAAATTGACCGTGCTCGCTCGCTGCAGCGCTTTCTGTGCCATAAAACCAAACTCAAGGGAGGCTACTATGCAGAGGTTTCGTTTGCTTGCATCCACCCTAGGACTTGCTGTCCTTCTGGGAGGCAGCGGATGTATTACTATGCCTGCGTCCGCAGGGGCAAAGGTTCATGAGGTCACCTTCACCGCGATGGAAACGGAAATCGTCGTTGACGGGAACGGGACAAAATACAAGGCCTGGACGTTCAACGGACAAATGCCCGGCCCGGTCGTGCGGGTCACCGAAGGCGATACGGTAAACTTCACCCTGATCGGCGACAAGAACAACTCCTTCCCGCATTCGATGGACTTCCATGCGGCGGAGCTCGACTTCTTGAAGAACTACCACAAGACCGTTTCAGCGGGCGAGACACACAAGTACTCCTTCGTCGCAAAGAAGCCCGGTGTGTTCTTCTATCACTGCGGTGCCAGCCCCATGATCCAGCACGTGGCCCGTGGCATGTTCGGTGCCATCATTGTGGACCCGAAGGATGCCAGTGCCTGGCCAAAGGCCGATCGTGAATTCGTCCTGGTCCAATCCGAGTTCTGGAAGAACCCGGACAACGTGCAGGCAATGTTTGATCGGAAGTGGGATAATACGATTTTCAACGGGGGGATCTTCAAGTATCACCCATTCTTCCCTGGTGGAGAGCCGTTAGAAGTCAAGGTTGGTGAACGGGTACGCATTTACTTCGTGAATGCCGGCCCGAACGAGTTCTCGGCGCTCCATCCGATCGCCGAAATCTGGGACAATGTCTATGAAAGCGGCAACCCGGCGAACAAGTTCACGGGGGTCCAGACCTATGTGGTCGGTCCAGGCAGCGGGGCCACGTTTGATATGATCGTGGATAACCCAGGAGCCTATCCGGTGGTGACCCACTCCTTGACGGGTGCGCTGCGCGGCGCGATCGCAGTGGTGATTGCCAACCAGAATCCGAAGGACTACAAGGGTCAATTGATGCCCAACACTCCCTGGAACCCGTAATGAATGAGCGGGGAACCGAGGTCGTATAGTCAATTCATTCTCACACAAAGGAGTAGAGATATGTCGTTTAGCAAGAAGATTATGAGCATGGTCGTTGCCGTCGCAGCTGCGTGGACGCTGAGCAGCGCCACGTCCTTTGCCGCAGATGCCTCCCTCTATGAACGGCTCGGCGGACAGGGCGCGATTCAAGCCGTGGTCACCAAGTTCATCGCCAACGTGGGCGGCGACAAGCGGATCAATAGCTACTTTGCGACCACCGACCTCAAGAAGCTCAACAAGCTCTTGGTCGAGCAGGTCTGTATGGCGACCGGTGGGCCCTGCAGCTACTCTGGTCGGGATATGAAGACCACGCACAAGGGCATGAAGGTCACTGACGCTGCCTTTGGTGCGCTCGTGGAAGACCTGGTCAGCGCCTTGGATACCTTCAACGTTCCGGCAAAGGAAAAAGGCGAGCTTTTGGGCATCCTTGGGCCGATGAAGAGCGACATCGTCGAAGCCAAGTAACGACTGACAGTGCTCAACACTGCATGAGTCGTACGGTAGTGTTTCCCGTCAGCCAGGACTACAAGGTCCTGGCTGACGCGGTCCTTCAGGTCGGTAGCCCCACATCCTTTCGATCTCCACCCTAACCAATTTCTCCGAGATAGGGGCACTGCCACTGAGGACATCGTCGTGTTATGATGGACTGGTTTTCGTGCGCCCCTTACCAGAGCGGCGCGAGCAGTCATGTAGCTGCAATATTCAGTAGTATCACCAAGGAGGAACCATGAGAGGGAAGCGTTTGATTGTGACGTTGTGTAGTTTCATCGCCGTTGCCATGTGGAGTACGGCAGGATGGTCTGGCCCCGAGTCCGACCCTCTGAAGCCGCGCGTTCCAGACGCTGAGCGTGGGGAAGCACGAAAAATGAAGAGCCCGATCACCGTGACCCCTGACGTACTCGCCAAGGGCAAGGACCTCTATGAAGGGAAGGGCACCTGCGCAAATTGTCACGGTCAGAGCGGCGAGGGTGATGGTGCGGGAGGAATGCTGCTCACACCAGGACCACGAAACCTTACGAATTGCAAGTTTCACAAAAAACGGAACGACGGGGAACTGTTCTGGGTCATCAAGAACGGAAGCCCTGGTACAGGCATGCCGGCCCTGCTCAAGGGTAACGTCATCACCGAGGAAGAAGCCTGGACAATCATCGCCTATGAGCGGAGCTTCTGCAAAGATAAGGAATAACGGCTGTTTGGCATGGAGCTGTAGGTCGACCCATTCGACCTACAGCACGTGCTGTTTCCTCGCTCGGCACCCTATCCCTTCAGAGTTTTGAAACCGCCCGTTGTATCTACACAACAGTCCCCAGATCGATATCCATTGGAACGCTCGACCCGCCTTGCCCTTTCCTTCTTTATCAAAATAGGTGTACGCTATACGAGGTGTTGATGGTTCCAGAGGAGGCGAGGCCAAGGAGCACTCCGATGAACCTTCGGACAGCTCTTCTCATCTCGAATGATCCCCATGTTAGACAGCTCGTCGAAGCTGCCATACCAGGGATCAGCCTTCAATCAGTACCCACTGTCGCAGAAGGACTTGCACGCTGGTCAGAGATTTCCCCACGGTTGGTGCTCAGCGAAGGGACGTCCCCGACACTCGCACCCCTCTTCGAATATGCCAGGCAACTCCCTTCTCCTCCCCCTATACTGATCATTGGAGACCGTCATTCCGTTAAAGACGCCGTCAACATCATGCGAGCTGGTGCAGCGGATTACCTGACAAAGCCCGTTTTCCCGGTTGACCTACAGGCCGCGATCAGTCGTGTCCTCAAACAGTCTCCTCTCGTGACATCCACTGCACCAGAGGATCCCTTCGCCTCCATTATCAGCATCTCACCTCAGGTGAACTTGATGAAGCACCTGGCCAAGGAAGTAGCCGTGACCGATGCGACCGTCCTCATCACCGGAGAAAGTGGAACTGGCAAGGAATTGTTTGCAGAGGCCATCCATCACTCCAGCCCCAGGGCCCATGGCCCGCTGATCGCCCTGAATTGTGCCGGGATTCCAGAACACCTGTTGGAAGCGGAGCTGTTCGGGTATGAGCCGGGTGCGTTTACCGACGCGAAGCGGGCCAAACCTGGACGATTCCAAATGGCGGAAGGCGGCACGCTCTTTCTCGACGAGATCGGAGAAATGAGCCCAACCGCTCAGGCTAAACTGCTTCGTGTCTTAGAGAACCGCACCGTTGATCCTCTCGGTGATACCCAAAGCCACAAAGTCGATATCCGAATCCTCGCCGCAACCAATGAGGATCTCCTCGCCCACATTAAAGCAGGCCGCTTCCGCCTCGACCTGTATTATCGATTGAACGTCTATCAGCTCCGCATTGCACCGCTCCGAGAACGCGCTGAAGATATCGAGCCTATTCTCTTGATCTTCTTAGAGCGGGCCACAAAGGAACGCGGCTCCCGTGTAAAGGCCATTGCCCCATCCGCGCTCTCGGTCCTCAGAAGCCACACGTGGCCAGGCAATGTCCGAGAACTGCACAATGTGGTCGAGTGGCTCACGATCACCTGTAAAGAAGAGGTAATCCAACCACATCACCTCCCCACATCCGTGACCAGTCACGCGACAGCCGGCGACTCCAGTCCTGAGCTCAGACCATCCCTGTTAGCCTTTGGACTGTCAATTCATGAGATGGAAAAGAAGCTGCTCGAAGAAGCGCTACAAAAGGCATCAGGCAATGTCTCAGAAGCCAGCCGCCTGCTCAAAATGACCCGCAATACACTCCGCTACCGCATGGCGAAGCATCATCTTTCCTAATAACCACCCCTACTGGCGCGATCAGTTAAGATAATCTTGTGGAACCATCCACTCGGTGGCAGGGACAAAGCTTGAGGAATCAGGTGCGACGTAAAAAAGGCGGACACGATCGTTTCCGATTCGCCGTTGTGGTCCGTATGTGAGCAAAAACCCGACATCAGTCTCTTGTTCACGGAACCGCTCGATCTTTTCAACCAGCGAGTTCCTGCTCACATGCCGACCGACCTGCATGAGCGCCTCGGTCAACATCGAGGCAGCACCCTGAGCCATTCGCGAAAATCCAAAGTTCTGCAACTGACGTTTCCCCGCAAGCTTTTGTAGCTCATCGAGACCCTGCTCTGTCGGCGGATCAATTGTGGAGGCAAGAACGACTTTTGATTTCAATCGAGGTGGAATCGAAAAAGCCTTATGCCCCACCATCCCGGCAGGCGCCAACAACATTGGCGAGAGCTGCTGACGATCTAACGCTTTGGCAAGCACCAGAAAGTCGTCTCCATCTCCGACAAAGATGATTCCATCAACCTGCTCCTGTTTCAGCCGTTGGACAAGCCCCGCTCCAGCGAGCGCCCCACGTTCGTACTCATGCTCACCAACAAGCTTGATCGCTTTGCGTCTGGCCAGCGTAACAACTGAATTGAGGACCGATGTAGTTTTCGGCTGGACAATGGCGACTCGAGGACGACTTTGACCAATCGATGAACGAGCCTGGGATACCATAAAATCCAACAGCACCCTGTATTGGAGGTCGAAACCCGACAGCATGTAAAAGACGTACGGATTAGGAGGATCAGAAGGTTGGGGGGACAGGGCCAAGGGACCTATCGAGGGGACTTGCGTTCGCTCCAGTAAACTATGCATCTTCGATGTATCACCAGACTCAAAACTTCCAACGAGCGCAAAGACCTGTTTCGTCTTGATCAGCCGATTGGTTGCAGCTGCCTGTGAAAGCTCCTGCCCAGAGTCTTCAACGACCAACCTAATCTGTCTCCTGTAGATTCCTCCCCGCTCGTTCACGTTGCGGAGGTAGCCGTCCAAAACTGATTGAGCATCCTGTCCAATTGAAGCCAAGGGCCCAGAGAGCGGAAGAGCAGCCCCAATAGTGATTGTTGTTGCCGTCACGCCTGGGTCCGTGTCGTCATCAGTGCCGATTTTGTTTAGATACGCAACAACGGCAGCTGCCTGATGATCAGTGAGGTGATAGCGAGGCATACCGGCATGAAGCGGCTCCCCTGCCGCATCGACTCCCTGCGTGATCGCGCGAGCCAGCGTCTGGTCCGTATAGGCCGCGCGAGACTTACCAGTCTGGCGTGACTCATGCGGACCTCGTAAAAATGACGGCATCAGAGGAGGTACACGCAGGCCACCCTCCACACTTCCCTGCCCCTCTACCCCATGACATTGGACACACCGGAAGAGCGTAGCGGAGAGATCGCTCTCCATTCCAGCTAAGCTCACTCGCAGCTCCTCACCGGATGGGACCGTCCCTTGATGATAGATGGATCGACCGATACGCTCGTCCGGTGAAAGAGGGTCATCCCAGGCGCAACTTGCCGTGGGCAGCGTGATCGCGTTCACAAAGAACCATAGAATAAGAATGGTGAGCGGCAACGATCTGGCAGGCATTGAGATACTAATGCACTATAGACTCACCAACCGAGTCAACGAGTTCCATGACCAGCGGCACAGAGGCAAGACCATAATGCCTCGTCCAATTGCCGTTTACATCATTTCCGATGAGAATCATGGATGGATGATCCGATCGCTGTGGCGCCGTCGCATTCAAGGCAGACAACAGGCGAGCCATGTCCGGCGAAGACCCCGTCAGGAAATACCAGCCTGGTTGTGCACCGAATTTGTCGGCCACGGCCTTTAACCGCGTCGGCCGATCGGTTGTCGGATCGATACTGATCGACAGGAGGGTCACCGAAGGATGTGCGCCACCTTGTAGCTTTTGCTGCACCGCACCAAAAAGCCCCGTCATTGCTGGGCAACTGGTTTTGCAGGATGTGTAGAGGAATGTGATCGCGACGGTTTTCCCTTTGACGAGATCCGTATAGAGGCGATGGGCCTGGCCATCCTGATCGATCACCTCGATGTCAGGAATGACCGGCGCTGCAGCAGCGGCACATGAAACTACCACTCCCGTCAACATCCAGAACGCCAGACTCAGTTTGACGATGAGGCCGGTCATGAATCGTGTGGTCCCATAGCGCTGCTAGCGCTGCGCCTGTTGATCGGGACGAGTCACCGCAGAAATCACCTGTTGCACGACTGCAGTCCCATCGGTGTAGCGAAGATGCTTCGACAATGTCTGTACCATCACGCGATACTCTCCAGCATGCGGAAAAGACTGCGTGATCGCATAGCGTCCAGGTTCCACTTCACGGGCATGCTGACGCTGTTGCCAGGTTCCTGGCGGCTCAAAGAGAAGCACCTGTACGTCACGGATGCCCACTATCGGCTGCTGTGTCGTCGGATCGATAAGGACGAACCCTATAGCAGTGGGAACTCGAGCCTGAATCGGTGCATTTCCAAATTGAGCACGCACGATGGGAGGACGTGTGCCAGTCGCGGTGGAGGCTCCGTTCACCGACTCCTGAACGGAGACTTGAAAACAATGCATGGTGCGTGGCCGATCAATCAGAAATGGCACATCATACCGCCCTGCCTTTGGAAACGTGACCGGTGCTCGATACACACCCGGTGAGACCTCTTTGAGACTTCGGTCAAGGATTAGAATGCCGCGCGGCATGCGCTTGTAGTTTGAGAAAGTCCCCATCGGCACCATCATGCCCTCCTGATAGAAATAGAGGGTCTGGTCTGGTGCATTCGCCACCATCACCGCATTACCTTCCGGGGCAGGCACGATCATGTCGGCAATCCCAAGCTGGTCAGGCACCGAGCTTGGAGCATGTTGTCCAGCTTGGATGTCGACGGGAGCCGGTTTGCCCTTACGAAGATCCACCAGATCGATCAACGAGAATTTTTCAGATTCGATTCCACGCACATACGCATACCGTTCAGTGAAGGTCACCTGATCAGGATCCTTAACGACTGCCGTGGAGCCGATGATCCCATTCGTGGCTGTATCGACAATCGAGATTTTGCTTTCAAGTTGATTCACAACCACTGCAAAGCGACCGGTTGGTTCAAAGCGCAGGGCTACAACACCAGGTTGAGTGGAAATCGTTGATACCTGACTGTGCGCCGCAGGATCAATCACCGTCATCACGCTGTCATTCATTGACCCAACATAAAACCGCTTGGCTCCAGAACCGTAACTGATCGCCACTGGTGTCTTTCCTACAGAAACGGTTGCTGCTAGCGACACTGTGCGAAGATCGACTAGCGACACCGTATTGGAAACACCATTCGTGACCGCAAGACGAGCACTCTCATCGCTGAAGGCCAATGCATGAGGGCCCTCCCCAACTGCGATCGTCTTTACGATAGTATGGGTTTCTGGATCAAGCGCCACCACCTGAGCTGTGCCGTCTAGCCCTACCCAGACAGCACGTCCGTCAGGTTGAAGGCCCAAGCGAGTGGGCCGCGAACCAGGCCCGGTTGCAATCGTCTGGGTCAGTCGATGAGTCGTTGTATCGATGACGGCAATGACGCCTTCATCCGAAAGCGTCACATAAAGCAATCGCCCATCTTTGGTTAGGAGCCAGTCCGTTCCCAGTCCTGGCAAGGAAATAATGTGCTCAAGCTTGGTGGGATTAAATGCCACAAGGGGATTGATGAATGTAATCGTCTTATCATGGTTGAGCGTGGCAACGACATAACTATTGAGATCTACATCCGGACGGCTTCCCAATTGTCCGCTGGCCAAACTGCGAATTTTATCCGTACAGGTCCGCTCACCGGCCACGGTCTCCGAGAGCCTGGCATTCATCCAGGCCTTTGGTCGTCCAAGCGACAACGGTTGTCCCGTACGAACGTCTCGCAGTGAAAATTGCGCCAGCGTTGTTTGTCCGACCTGTGCCTCCTGACGTCCCTCTGTTTTTTCGACAGTCTGCAAGGAAAACTCGATTCGCACCCCGTCTTGCTCGAACTGTTGGACCTGCTCCAGTGCCGTCGCGTACGAACCGATCGCATCTCGCGCCAGCGCAATCTTCGGCTGCGGCAAGGGGTCGGCGAGGACCTGGCTGACCAGCAGAACCCCACCTATCCATACCCCCATCACTCGGAAATACGCCCATAGCGATATCATAGCCTTCACAAACATCCTGCACTCACGGTGTCAAACTCTTGTCCCGAGGAAGAGGGCAACCACTTTTTGAATCACCTTCTATCTTGTGATCACCCCAACGTTCTTTTTGCCAATCAAACCAGTGATATTTAGGTGAAGTATTTTCTTCCACCCGCAGAATTCCCCACAGCCCTCCTCCAAACATGAAGCCTTCCTGCGTGCGATAAAGATAGTCACCATGAACCGCACAGTCCCCTCCAGCACTGGCCATAATGTTTATTGCACGACCAGGCCCGATTCCACCAGTCGACCCTACGCGCATTGAACTAAACTGATTCCACCCCATAGTTCGTGAATTATCGATCCACGGGCTCAGACTCCAATCATGTCCAAATAGAGTAAAGCCGTGTTGCCTGGGATGGCCTCCTGGATGCACTACGCGAAATCGTAGTTGGTCGCCAGCTTTGGCGGTAAAGATTGGAGTCTCCGGATCACAGTACCTTCCTTTCGCAAAATCAGCATGACACTGGAAATGTGAAACCGTGGAACTGAATACATTTGACCAGTCATATTCGCTCATCATATCCGGTTCATCGGCAGGACTCGCTCCTAATCGAGCCCAGATGGGCTCAGTGCCATAGTTAAATGCCTTCTGGCCTGAATCCTCGGAGTCGTCCCCGTTCCGAAGATTAGGCATCGGCTGTCCATACTGCTGCAGACTCAGGTTATCCTGATAGAGAAGCACCATTTCCTTAAAGCGATATAGAGAACCGGATTCTTCCGCCGGCATTTTGCGGACAGGATCAGTATGAACCATACTCCTCATACTTCCAGACCATGTCTCATCAAAGGGACAGACCTGCTTCTTCAAGTGTTTTCCATGGCGACCTGACATCGGCTCAGGTTTCCAATAAGTAATCTCTTTCTCCGCATTGCTTGGGTAAGCTGTTTCGTCCCACCAGGAGCATTGCGGCTCAATGATCAACGCTCCAATGGCACCATGCGAAGCGTGCTTGATCACGTCTCCCATGTCTTGTAATGGAATGGCCCCAAATTCATACGGTCTTCCCTCGATGCGATTCATTCGTCCTTCCCCTGCAGACACAATCTCACCCGCATACCAAAGATATGTTTTGCTTTCACCGGGACCTACAGTCGAATCATCATTCAACCCAACATGCGCCCCATCGCTCGTTTGCAGATTGTAATCAACCAGTTGAGGATGTAACCCCACACGTTGAGATGAACGAACTTGGTTAAAAGACAATCCAGGAGTAATCGGAGGAACCATATTGTAACTCCATGTCCGCTGGTAGGCTTCGATTTCCTCCGGACTTGGGCTTGGATTTAGCGATGGCCAATCCGGCATCCTGGGCTGTTTCTCGGCGAGCTTATTCGTAAGTGTAACGCGAATACACTCGCCAGCTCGTGCACGGAGAATCAGAGGTTCAGGCTTCTTCTGCTCACCTTGAACATCTGGCACTCGATTTCGTTCGACAAAGAGAATGGCATACGGATCTGTAATACCAAATGCCTTATTGTATACCAGCCCTTTTCCTCCCACTAAATCTTTGGCTAACCAAGCTTCAACTTCAAAATTTCGAACGAGTCTCTGCTGCTCCTTACTTTGACAAAAAGCCTCCAGAGCATCAGTTGGACCGGGCTGTTGCCCCTGCTGCTTACTCGATTCATCCCCGTCGAGAACTTGCAATCGCTCACTGTCGAGGGCCTCGGCAAGTTCTTCTTTGACGAACGCCGAAGCCAACACGTCATGAGTCTTTTCCGTGTTACCAGGGAGACGCACAAGATGCTGGACATTTTGTGTGCGGGGATAGATACGCATCAGGCCCCATTGACCATCCCAGAGATTGTCCACTGCATTTGACGAGTAGAGATGGTCAACGGGATTCTTTTGAGTTACTTTCGCACCATCCTTCGTAGTATCCCTGGTATCGTTGAAAGGCATAAATTCGACGACACGATCGTTGAATTCGAAATGCTCCGAGATACCGATGTGCTGTGCTCCAACATACCCGGTATTTGGAGAATCAGGCTGGGCTAACCATTTAGCCCCGTGCAAGGTAAAGACATGCTGTTCCTCTTGCGCACCCTGAATCAGCCGAATTTGTACATGGTCTCCCTCATAGGCTCGTAGGAGCGGAGTAGCTGGATCGCCAGGATGCCGGCCCATGTCCTGAGACTCCGTGAAGAGTTTGACTGATCCATCAACTTGTTTTTGATGAAAGATTGAGCTGAATACATGGGCAAGGTCAGCCTCATAGTTCAGCCTATTGTTTCCGTGTTCATCTTTAACAATCTCGCCTTTATCATTCAGAACAAATTCGGGTTTATGCTTGAACTGAATTCCATTTTTGTCTTGTATCCCAACACGAAGCGGAATCGGCTCGTTCCGATAGTTGATCAATTGCGTTCCTGGATCCTTCGTCGAGATCCCTTCTGGCATGGGAATATACCCTGGAAGAACAGAACTGGCGAGGCTGCCCTCGATTTGACTCGGCGGATTGATCGGCCGATTTTCCCTATCATAGACAATGGCAAAATCCGCAAACGCTAGATTAAATTCCCGTCCGGTTCGCTCATAATCGATCGTGCCTTTGGAATCAAGCGAGTCGCTACAAACCGTTCCATCCTTCTCCGGAGTTACACAGGCTTTGCCTCGTGTTCGCACAATGATGTTCGCGGCATAAGAAGTCGGCCCACCATCATGCCGGTTATCGACAATTTTCGGATTACCATCCTTATCTGTCCCCCCCATCAACCGGCCATCTGGGAAATACCACTTGGAATTTGTTGGCTCAATGACCAGTGCTGCATAAAAGCCATGATGCTGGTGCGAACTGGGGCCAAAGTGATCATGCGTAAAGACTGTGCGCATGGTGCGATCTTTCGTCTTCTTGTCTCCAGGCTTCCCGTTCAGAATCGGATCGGCCCACCATCGTTGAATTGTCGTCTGGGCTCCACACCATGGGTTTTCTTTCGTAGCCTTCTGGCCCCAAGCTTCCCATCGCTTCATCCAATCCTGGTTGGACTCGCCAGGATTCCTATCCATAGGAAGATTCTGACAAATCCCCCGCTTATCTCCTCCTCTTTGATCATCGTACATCGATCCTCCTTTTAGAAAGAGCGGATGTGTCTTCGGCTCTAGAAGATTGAGTTTTTCGGTTGGCATCGACGTTTTAATGAGGTGGCGGTTATGTGCGATGATCCGTTCGCGTATTTCATCAGCAGCTAATGTCCCATCTTCATAGTTCCAGCCGTTACCGGAACCATCCGACGACGTAACATCGAACTTCACAAGATGAATGTGTTGACCAATTGTATCGGTCGGTGAATAGGCCTGAAAATCATCGAGATTGAGGTTGCTAGGTATTAAATTCGTGGCATAGAATTCCACGCATTCACCAGACTGTGCCCGAAAAAAGAGTGGTTCTGTTGGTCGGCTTCCTTCCAATGTATCTCGTACGTCTTTTTCCAACACGGGAAAACGCGCCTGAGGGTCATGCCAGCCAGATTTATTGACTGTCATATCCATTTGAATATACACAGCACGATACTGTCGAACCTTAACACTGCGGACCATTCCATTTTCATCCACCCATTCTTTGGGACATGGATTGGAAAATGGTGCGCCTGCCACTCCTTCTCCAACCTTACGCGGGGGAATAGTCGATTCTTTCTCCACGTTTCCCCCTCCATTCACGTGAAAGAGGACTCGCGGAGACTCGTCTTTATCGTCACACGTTCCCTCAGGGAGACAGCTTGGATACCCAGGCGCCTCCCAATTGTAAGGGGTATGGCTCCAGCCAGGCGCACCCTTCCCTACGGCAGGCCTGTTATGAACAGTAGCTGTTCCTCCATGAAACTGCATTGCCGCTTGCTCATCGGTGGTGCCGATCATATCGATACGCTTCGTCGTTGCGGTGTCTAACTCTCGTGCGAGGCTGATCAAATCTGTGGCACTATTCTGTGACCACACTCGCTTAGCAATTTTCGCCGATTCCTTGCGTCCAACATTGAATAGGTCACGATCATCAGGTGAAGCGGAGACGCTTCTCATCTCTTCCGGTCCATGAGCCGCTTCCTTATCCCGCACAGTTGCCGCCGTAACGATGTGACGTTGTAGTGTCCTGTAATCCTCTCTCTTCACATCCTTCACATCTAAATCTAGCGGCGGTTGTGGCGGTCGGTGGCCAATTTCCCCAGCCACATAGAATGGGTACCCTCTGAATTTATCGGTCGGCATCGGCGGCATGGCAATCCGAGGCAGAGGAACCACAGCTGGGATTGGTGTTCCCTCCTTGATGTCATAATCTTTGAGCCGGCGGCTTCCATCCTCGAACACATCATGCGTTCGCCACAATTCCCACATCCCTTGTGCAAAGTGTGGATAGAGATGGCAGTGGAAAATCGAATCACCTGGTCCTAAGTTCCTGTTTCCCGACCCACCGTAGTGAACTTCATACGAAAAGGCCGTCCCGGGTGAAATCGTTTGCGAGTCAAGGTAATGCGACAACGGATCATGCTTATCTTCTACCCACTGATGGGCATGCAGATGGAAGACATGGGTTTCTTTTGGACCAGCATGCATATTACGAAACCGAATAGGATCTCCTAAATATGAGTGATGCACATTGGAGGGATCGTCAGGATACTTGGCTTCTTTCTCAAAGAGAGGACGGCCATTCGCATCGAACACTTGATTGCCCTGCTTATCTAGAACAGGTTTTGGCTCCGCTTCTTGTTCATAGAGAGGCTCTCCGTTTTCGTCAATAACCTGTTTTCCATTCTCGTCCTTACGAGGCACCAGGTTGCCTATGGCATCTCGCTTGTACTTCGGCTCTGTCTTATAGCCCACGACCATGGCCGGATCGCCATTGACCCACGAGGTCAGGAAAAACTCCTCCAATTTGCATTCCGCACAGTCGCGCGCAGGGCCGACCTTCTTTCGATTCGCCACAACCATCGGTCCCAGTCCAGAGGCGCCGTAGTTGATACCCATGCCGTCCCGCAGCGAACTCAACGCAGAATCTTCTCGGTCTAATTCTTCAAAGGCCTGGACTGCCGTTACTTCGTCATGGAAGATCACCGTGAATTCTCGATAGGGCTTTCCACACGCGTTGCCCTCTCCCATCTGCTCACAACCATTTTCTCGATCAATATCAATCACCGCATTCAGATCGGAGTGAACTATTTCTCCACCTGTTTTGCAGAGACCAGTGCGTTGATAATTGATTGCATTCGCACCGCTACATTTCAGCATATTCAGAATGGGAGGCAGACCAGCCTTCTCAGCTTCTGATAGTGCCTCTCCGGTATTTTGATAAGGCGCTTCATAGTTAATAACCGGTTGCGCATATTTTGTTTTTCTGATCGTCGCAGCAGTAAGCTCATTTCTTGTCACCTGTGACCGATACCACTTTGCGTCCTTAGGCTGCACATTGACAGCACCGAACAGTCCCAACCCAAGCTGGCCGCCATCCCCTTCACCACCAGCCGGTGCTCCCATGGAATAGAAGAAATACGTCCCTTCCTTCTTCGCATACCAGGTATAGGTCCTGGTCTCACCGGGTGCTGCAAGGGCGCATAGATCCATTCCGAAGTCACTCGGGTTGGCCGAACATTTCCCATCGGTCTTCTTCGTCCTATCGTTCTGAAGGTGCCACCCATTCCGACCGACATTAGCTCCTTGCGAATCGATTGAGTCCACAAGGCTCAGACCATTCACATGCATAGACGCATGGCGTGTGGTTGGTTCGTCGCCATCGCTGACGTCTCTGATTTTGTCGCCACCCTTTTCTATCGCCTTCGTCCCCCTGACCTTGATGCGTGGTGACGCTTCGCCCCCAATTTCGTCGGGATGCGTCAAACGGAATTCGGGATTATTCATCACTTCCTGTCCGTCGGCACTTGGAGCTAATAGATTAGTGAATGTGACCTGCAGACAGTCTCCCTCATTGGCACGCAGGACAAGAGGTCGAGGACGCTTGTCCGAGCGAAGCTTGACGTGTCCAGCAATCTTACGGTCATTCGCTTCATTCTCTTTTTTATAAGCAGGAATTGCCGTTCCCTCTGACTCCCATTCATCAAGATCGCCATTGACTATCTCTAAATCACCATGTTTTCTCTTATACATGTTGTCTATTGTGGGAACTTCGCTTTCTTGCGGATCCGGCAAGTCTCCGAGCACCACATCACGGCGAAGGGCATACATGATTCCCGCAGGATTAAATGATCCAAAACGGTTGTAGTAATACACCTGATCCAGGGCCACCACCTCTGCTGTAATGAGTCGTTCGCAGGTTGGTTTGACAACTACTTGGGAAAACGGTGGCTTATGATTAGCCACAGGAACGGCGCAAGCAGTGCCTAGGACGGCAAGGAAGAGAATGATCGCCAATCTGACACCCAACCACATTCCCGGTAGTTCGTTGCTTCCACCTGGAACAACCCGATGTGATAGCGCAAACAGAGTGGAGGACGCTTTCGGTTTAGATGTTATATGTCGTGCTTGCATGGTCATGGTCTCCGCAATAATCAACGCTGGCAGTGAACATTAGTTTGAGCATGAGAATATTGGCGATGGCGCTCCTGGCCAAGGATCAAGTCGCTTAATATCAGTCAGATCAGGAGGGAGAGCCCATCCATTTACCAGAAAAGCTAGGCATTGGAAATTTAGAGCCGGTAATCCACCCCCTTGTACACCGGTTGGCTCAGGGAAGATGTACTCACCGACCGGTGCCACATAAATACCTGGGCTAAGACCATTCGCTATTTTGGGGGAATTGGGGGGATCCGGCACAGGGCTCCCATCAGGAAATGGACTGCCATCATCGATACGCGCCATTAGCTCGCGAGTGGCTCCTTTCAAGCTACCGCCAGAATCGAATAGGACCCCTGCATTCTTTCCCGTTACATACCGAAACCGTCCCAATACGGCCTGCACCTTTGCCGTGCTACTTAATTTCCGCGCCGTAGCTGCCCCACCTGGTACAACATCAATGGCATAAATATTGACCGTCCGGTTTGGATTTGGATCAGTACTAAAGCCTTCTATCTTGATGCGATCCTGACACTCCGCTATGGAACCACAGGAAACAATATTGCCCTTTGTACCTATGAGGGATTCATCTAACGTGACATAGGCACGACTTCCCGGTTTCGTATAGATTCCAACATTCCCTACCATGGTATGTACAGAAACAAACCGCGCTCCGTTATCCTCCGCAAGAGTCCCAGCATAAGTCACATAGTCGCCGACCATAAACGGTGCCTGTTGACCAGAGTCACAATCTTGGCAGGGGAGGATAGGCTGAGCCCCAAATGCAGCCGGCGGCTGAAACGGGACTGTATCCATGACGAATGTAGATTGCCCCGCAAGACGATTTTTGGCAGGACATTGCGGATCATTTTTTATAGCCGGGTCAAATCTCGGCACACACATGGGATATCCTGTAAGGGCATGGATCGTTGGATTACCCTGATCGACTTGAAATCTAGAATCTGGGAAACGTGCGTTAGCTGGTGCAGTTCTAAACTGCTGTTTATTGGACAACCCGTATCGACCGGCTTTTTCGCCATTAGCGTCAAGAATATCGGTTTCAGGATCGTTAATATGGACTCTGGCATCAGCATTCGTAACGGGTGTGGCAGGATCTGCGCCAATCCGCAATTCGCCCGTGTCATAATTGATGGATTTGATAAATCCGGCTCCTGAGTTGAGCGATTGCTGAGAGATATGAACCTGCCCGGCGATATATCTCCCACCAACAATGTTGCCATCGATGGATACTTCGAATGCTGCAAGCGGCTTCGTCGCATCCTCAAGCGCAAGCTGAGAATTATTCATATTGGCTCCCGGGATTACACCAGGTACCCTATCGAATAACTGTCTTGGCGTGAAATAAGCTGCAGGCATAAGGATCACTGTATGGCATGGAATAACCACACTAATGCCATTCACTGTCATCCTCGCCCCAATAAATTCAGCAGGAACGGGCGGTTCTGGAGGAACTGTTGGGCAAACAGTTGAATCCAAAACGAAGTTTTCAATGTGTCCCACAATCTGAAACGGCGTGACTTGCGCCTGCGCCGGCACAATCACCCCTACAAATCCAAGCGCCGCTAATCCCATCACAAATTGCAAAGCACGCTGTCGATTCATGGGTCCCCCCTCGCATCAGGTCGTCACTAAGGATGTCTTTCACTTTTCATTACTCTTGGTCTCCAGCATCCTGTCTCTCACCATCAGGTAAGCCCGCCCTTTTATACCTGGCAGCAGATGTCTGGCAAGTGTTCTTACGTGTACGGCAAGAAACACTGCAAACTTAGTACCATGCCAAATTGCTGGTATCGCAAGGGGCTAGCGCGGCTGTTCTGCTGTCAAAGAGGCCTAAAGAGAAAAGACAAATGCCGTGGAAGATCTAGGGTGAATCGAAAACGATACGGGGGTGAATCTAAAGAGATACGTATGGAGTTTCCGTTTTGATAACACGCACAAGGCAAATAGCGGTATGTTTTTCTACAGACCGGTCGCCTATCGCAGTTTCGCCACCGTTACGCCATCACCTCCCTCGGCTCGATCACCCGGGCGAAACTCCGCCACATAGGGTGATGATTTCAAATACTCTCGGAGGGCGGATTTGAGCCGACCGGTCCCGTGGCCGTGAATGACACGAAGAAACGGCGCGCCATCCAGCGTCGCTCGATCGAGCGCCGCCACGACCTGATCTAATGCCTCATCCGCCGCCTGCCCTCGCACGTCAACGACTGTCTGTTCATCCAACCCTAATCCGTTACTCGGCGAGACTCTCCGCACAGGTGTCGCGACTGGTGCAGGCGCAGCAGCATCTGCTTCACGCGCGAGACCAACCAGATTCGAGACCGTAGCCAGGATTTCACCCTCCCCTACTTTGACCCGAACCCGCTTCTTCCCATGTGGTATTTCCAACAAACTCCCCGTCATACCCAACCCGGTAATTTCCACGATGTCGCCGACCCCGAGCTGCTCCAGTGGAATTGGCGCAGTGACTGGCATCAACTCTTGCCGCGCTTTCGTTTCCAGCTCATGCAGCCGCTGTTTCGTCTCTTTGGCTTTGATGAGCTTTTGCTCGCGTTTCAGTGAATCGACAGTGGCTTGCACTTCAGCCCGTGCGCGTTGAAACTGCTCACCGATCTTCTTCTTGAGCCCCCGCTTCGCCTCTTGTTCAGCCTGTTCAAGTTGCGCACGGAGTACCTCAGCGTCACGGGCCGCCTGCTCAGCCACTTGCCGAGCCTGCCGCGCGCGCTCCCCATCGTCAGCCAGTTGACGTTGAGTACGCTGCAGATCGGCCATCATCTGATCGAGCCGTTGGTCGGTGCGATGCAGTCGCCTGCGCGCCTCGTTCACCAAACTCTCGTCCATGCCAAGCCGACGGGCAATCTCCAAGGCGGAGGAGCCGCCAGGCATCCCCATGAAGACGCGATAGGTCGGCGCCAGGCGTTCCACATCAAATTCCACGCTGGCATTGGCGAAGCCTGGAGTGGTCTGTGCCAATTCTTTCAGCCCCCCATAATGCGTGGTCGCCACGACTTTCATATTGAGTTCTGCCAAGCGACAGAGCAACGCCTCCGCCAGTGCAGCCCCTTCTTGGGGGTCCGTCGAGGTTACCGGCTCATCAAGCAGCACCAGCGAACGTGGTCGAGCGGCAACTTCAGTCGTCGAACAGTCGGTGCGCTCAGAGAGGAGTCGGATCATCTGAGTCATATGCGCCGAGAAACTGGAGAGATCGCGACTCAGATCCTGGGCGTCGCCAATATCGGCATAGAGATCGGTAAAAAGCGCCATCTCCGACTCGGGCGCGCAGGGAAGATGCAGTCCGGCTCGCACCATGAGGGCAAAGAGTCCCACAATCTTGAGAGTGACGGTCTTGCCACCGGTATTGGGCCCGGATATGACGAGAACGCGGATCGTCTCGTCCATAAGAATATCGTTCGCGACGACCTGCTCTTTCGTAAGGAGCAGCAGCGGATGGCGTGCCTGTTTCAGCACGACACGGCCCATATCATTCAGCGTGATCGGATTACATTTCAGCCGTCGGCTCATCTCGGCCTTGGCCCTGATGACGTCACAATCCACCAACGCCCCAATCCCCTGGGCCATCGCGTCCGCTTGGACCGCCACGAGCGCCGTCAGCTCCCGCAAGATACGCTGTACCTCCCGCTCGATCTCCAAATCCGTCACCTTGATGGAATTGTTGAGCTCAACCAACTCGCGCGGCTCCAGAAAGACGGTCGCGCCACTGGCTGAGACATCATGGACGATCCCAGGAATCCGCCCCCGCATATCCGCCTTCACCGGCACGACATAGCGCCCCTCGCGCTGGGCAAAATATGATTCCTGCAGGACGTCCTCATACCGCCGCGAATGGAGAATCTGCTCCAGTTGTCCCCGCATCTCCTGCTTTAAGCCTTGCGCCTGATGCGTGAGACGCCGTAGCTCGGGCGAAGCCGTGTCCTTCATGAACCCATCCGGCTGGATGGCATGCTCAATGGCGTGTTGAAGGCCCCGTAGCCCTTTGGTGAGGTGCAATGGCTCAAAGACCTGCGCCAGAGCTTGGATCTCGTCTTGATGCACCTGTGCGTAGCGTTCCAGTTCAACCATCAAGGCCAGGGTGATCGCACAGTCCCGCAACTCGCCGACTTCGAGCACGCCTCCCTTTTCTGCCCGAATCAGCTGCTCTCGGATATCAGGAAAGGCCAAGCTCGGCGGTGGATCACTCCCCTCCACCAGACGCACCATTTCGGTCGTCTCCTGCTGACGGCGACGCGCTACCTCAAGTTCGCTCGATAAAACCAGCGCTCGACACTTGGTACCGCCGATGGCCGACTGGGCCTGCTGCGCCACATAGTCCAAAACTCTGGGCCATTCCACCGCCTGGGCTGCTTGTTCTGATAAGATCTGGGCCATTGCACATTCCTTTGGTATTGAACGCGTGCCGAACTCTAACGAACTGCCGAAAGGGGACGCAAGTGATACACAGGTTCTGACGTGCAGGCATCGGTCATTTTGACATTTTTTTGAGGCACCACCTGCTTGTTCTATCTTGACAAGAAGGAAAGCGCATCGATACTATCGACATTCGGATCGTACGGTCTGGTCCCAAAGATATACACTATACTTGCACCTAGAGGATTACACTATGGCCATTCGGATCGGCATCAATGGATTTGGACGTATCGGACGCAACGTGTTTCGCGCCTCGATAGGAGACAAGGACCTCGAGATCGTCGCGATCAATGACCTCACCGATGCAAAAACGCTCGCCTATCTACTCAAGTATGACTCCGTGCACGGTACCTTGCCGGCCGAAGTTGAGGCCAAGGACGACCAAATCTTCGTGGACGGGAAGCCCATGAAGGTCCTCGCGGTCAAGGACCCCAAGGAACTGCCCTGGAAATCGTTGAATGTCGATGTCGTGATCGAGTCGACCGGTCGCTTCACCGACCGGGACGCCGCCGGGAGACATCTGTCCGCGGGCGCGAAGCATGTCATTATCTCCGCACCATCAAAAGACCCCGACGTCACGGTCGTGCTGGGTGTCAACGACGACAAGTTTGATCCCAAATCCCACCATATCGTCTCGAATGCTTCCTGCACGACGAACTGCCTGGCTCCAGTCGCCAAGGTCTTGCTGGAAACGTTCGGCATCAAGCACGGGATTATGACGACCATCCATTCCTATACGAATGACCAGCAGCTGCTCGACCTTCCCCATAAGGACCTTCGGCGTGCCCGTGCAGCAGGAATGTCGATGATTCCGACGAGTACCGGTGCGGCCAAAGCCCTGCACCTTGTGATCCCTGAACTGAAGGGGAAATTGGATGGACTGGCCATTCGGGTACCAACCCCGAACGTCTCTCTCGTCGACCTCACGGTGGAAACCGAAAAAGATTGTGATATCGCCTCCGTCAATGCGGCGTTCAAGAAGGCTGCAGATGGTCCGCTCAAAGGCATTCTCAAGTACTCCGAAGAGCCCCTCGTCTCGATCGACCAAAAGGGAGATCCTCACTCGGCCACGGTTGATGCCCCGTTGACGAACGTTGTCGATAAGCGCCTGGTCAAAGTCACGGCCTGGTATGACAACGAATGGGGGTATTCCTGCCGCGTCCGTGACCTGGTCAAGGTCCTGGCTGGAAAATCAACGACGAAGTAACTGACTACGCCGGGGATAATCGAGCCAGCTCCATCGCTCATCCATCCCGACGTTTTGACTGCTGAATGAACCTACACCAAGGAGCTTTCCGTGAACTTGCACAAACAAACCATCGACGATGTGCAACTTCGTGGCAAACGGGTCATTATTCGAGCGGACTTCAATGTCCCCCTAGACGAATCGTTACAGATTACGGACGACACCCGCATCCGCTCCACCCTACCAACGATCAATCGTGTCGTTGATGAGGGTGCGAAAGTCATTCTCTGCTCACACCTCGGCAGACCGAAGGGCACCTTTGAACCAAAATACAGCCTCGCCCCTGTGGCCAAGCGCTTGGGGCGACTCCTCGGAAAAGAAGTCCTCTTCGCTCCGGATTGCATAGGGCCGGCCGTCGAAAAGCTGGTCGCCAAGATGAAGGATGGCGATGTGCTCTTGCTCGAAAACCTCCGATTTCATGCCGGCGAAGAAAAAAACGACGATGGCTTCGCGAAGGCCCTGGCCTCGTTGGGAGACGTGTTTATCAACGACGCGTTTGGAGCCGCGCACCGCGCCCACGCCTCGACCGTCGGCATTACGAAATACATTAAAGATGCCGCAGCAGGAGCGCTGCTTAAGAAAGAGATCGAGTACCTTGAGGGAGCCGTCGCCAATCCCGTGCGCCCATTTGCCGCCATTCTGGGTGGAGCCAAAGTGTCCGGAAAAATCGGAGTCATCGAAAATCTCGGCAAGAAGGTCGACAAGGTCATTATCGGTGGCGGCATGGCGTTCACCTTCCTGAAAGCAAAGGGCATGGAGATCGGCAACTCGCTCTGCGAAATGGACATGCTGAATTTTGCCCGAGGCATCGAGGACCATGCCCTCTCACGAGGGGTCAAGTTTTATCTCCCTGTCGACTGTGTGGTTGCAGCCAGTCGAGAGATTGGCGCAGAAACCAAGATTGTCCCCGTACAGGAGATTCCGAAAGGGTGGTACGCCCTCGACATTGGCCCAGCCTCCGTCAAGCTCTTCAATGAGGCGGTCCAAAACGCCAAGACCATCCTGTGGAACGGGCCGATGGGTGTCTTTGAAATTGATGCCTACGCACGGGGGACCTTGGCCATGGCTCATGCTATCGCCGATGCATACGCCCTCACGATCGTCGGTGGCGGTGAAACTGCCCTCGCCGTTCATCGAGCCGGTGTGTCAGAAAGCATGTCATTCATCTCGACCGGTGGTGGCGCAGCGCTGGAACTGCTTGAAGGCAAAACGTTACCCGGCCTTGCAGCATTGCCTGATCGCCAGAACTGACGACGATTTTTCAGTACAATCTCAATGCCACCAGGAAATCCTGTGCGTACACTGCTCATTGTCGGCAATTGGAAGATGAACAAGACCGCGTCCGAAGCGGCTAGGTTTATCGGCGAACTGAGCCGGCACCTTACGAAGACTCCTACGGGCGTGGAACTGGTTGTGGCTCCCCCATTTACGGCATTGGAATCGGTCGGTAGGGTCCTGGGCTCAGAATCTCCGATCCAGCTCGGGGCGCAAAATCTGTTTTGGGAAACGCAGGGAGCGTACACCGGAGAGATCTCCGCCCCCATGCTGAAGGACCTCGGTTGCCGTTATGTGATTCTTGGCCATTCTGAACGGCGAACACTCTTTGGTGAACGGGGCGACGGGATTCGCAAGAAACTTCAAGCGGCCTTCGCACATGGGCTCCGCCCGATCCTCTGTATCGGCGAATCACTCACTCAGCGAGAAGCCGGCTCAACCGACGATGTGCTCGCTCAACAGATCCACGAGAGCTTGGCTGGCTTCGCCGCCGAGGCCCTGGAAACCCTCACCGTCGCGTATGAGCCGATCTGGGCGATCGGAACCGGCCGATCGGCTACCACTGAGCAAGCCGTTGCAGCCCATCAGACGATTCGAGCTGTTCTTGCCGCCACCGCCTCTCCCATCGTCGCCGAACGGACGAGGATTCTGTATGGAGGCAGCGTGACGACGCAGAATATCACCTCCCTCTTATCGTCGGACCAGGTGGACGGTGCACTTATCGGAGGCGCTTGTCTAGAGGTGAACTCCTTTGCTACAATCGCCCAACTTGCTTCTACTACGCGATCAATCGGAGTCTGAACGTTCATGCTATACACGCTAATCGTGGTCGTCCACGTGTTCATCTGTTTTCTGATGATTGGAGCAATTCTCCTCCAGTCTGGCAAAGGGGCGGAGATCGGAGCCGCCTTTGGCGGGTCGAGTCAAACGGTGTTCGGAAGCCGTGGCCCGGCTAACTTTCTCAGTAAGTTGACGGTGTTCGTTGCGGCCATTTTTATGGTGACGTCGCTCAGCTTGGCCATCTTGGCAAAACAGCGAAATGTCTCCTCGACGATCATTGACCTCGACCACAAGAGCGAGACGACACCTGCTCCGGCTGCACCGCCTGCTCAGCCATCTGGAGAGTCGCATTCTTCGGGTGAGACACCGGCAGCCGGTCACTGATCTGTTCTTCGTCTGGTCAACACTTATCTTCGTCGGACGAGAAACACCGGTTCGATTCCACCCGTCTACGCAAAAAACCATGGCTTGTGAAGCTGTGGTAAATGACCAGCGGGTTTTGCCAAAAGTCTGTGGCAGGCCTCTTCTTCCCCCTCAACAACTCAAACCTCACTGAAATAGGATAGGTCGCAACGCGAGCTCTTTCGCTCTTACGAGAGCGCACCCCATTACACAGGCCTATCTGTTCGGATTCCATGCCGTTATGCGATGAGCGAATGTTGTGCCTCAAATAGGTTAGAGACTAGGCACTCTATCCAAAGGCACAGCCCCCAAGGAGATAAGGTTTCGATTGAGATCTGACTGGTGTGTGTAGAGCGGTTTCCTCCACTGGAGGACTTGACGACACAGCGCTTCCGTCTTGCCGGCAGGTTCGGCATGGCTCACAAAAATGGCGGTCGCTAAAGCTCCAACCAGTTGGTTTCTTCGGCTTGCCAGCTCCACGGTATGCCGACGTTCCTTCCCTGAAAAGGGTGAAAGAAGCAAGAGTCGTCCTTGATCAAGCGGCTTTTTGTACACAGAGGGCAGCCGCATGTTCTTCAGAGTTCGGGCCGGACAGACAATGAGGGGTTGATTGCCTCGCAGCAGAATCGTCAAGCACTCCCGTTCCATCGGAGAGTGAAAGCCTCCGATGACGGTTACTTCAGCTTCCCGTAATTGTTGTGCGAAATCGTACGTTTTGAGAATCAGATCACCGGGGCATTTGACGGAGCAGAAGAGAGCCAAGGTCTTCTGCTGGAGAAGGCAAAGGTTCCCTAGCGCGGGAAGCTCAGCAGGAGCAGAGTGACCCACTAGAGAACGAGGATAGCGAGAGTCGTCTTGTTTAATGTAGGTGATTGAGTGTGCATTAAGGAGCCCCAATGGTCAACTCCACGACGTGGACGAGCTTTTCGTTCTGAGGAATCAGGTGATCGTTCCCAAAGAGAGATGAGATTTGCTGCTGGATCGTCTCTCAAATGTTCCGCTTGGCTGCTTCGATCGTCTTCTCCCTGTTAAATCATCCTGGCAGGGTCGGCCTATAGTCCGCAACAGCCACCATCCTCCTGCTCCTTCTCTACTACAATTTCAAGGTTGTAGAACTTCATCGGTCACCCTTGGGATCATCATAGCTAAGCCGCCTGGTTATGATCCCCGTTTTCTTCTATATCTTGCCCCATGCGATACTTGATGTCGTAGTTGATGATGAAGTCGAGTTCCTCCTCGGTGAGGCCGTAGTGCTTGGCCAGTACGCGGTCAATCTTATCGATAATATGCTTTGACTTTCCCATGTAGAAGTTTACTTCTATCTGCCGACTCCCGTCGGCTCGGTTCCGAACGCGTTTTTCAGCATTTGCCCACAGATCATCGTTCAGCCTTTCCGCAAGACCATGGAGCGCTTTTTCCTGTCCTAACGATTCTGATACGGGCAAGCTGTCGATGTCGCGCTTTGTAACATGATAACAATCTGATACCGTTATCCAGAACCAATAGTATAGAGATGATGAAAGCAAGCAGATTATTGCACCATCCCAGCTCTTTTGAACTCTTAGTTCCTTGTATTCATTTGAAAGTTGCTTTCGTATACATTTTCGAAAATACCGGCCTCCACTGTGATAGAAGATTTGCTTTGCATCGTAGGTTTCGGAGCGATAGCGCCTGAGACAATCATGTCGAAATACCTTTTGTGCGATAGCGTTTTCAATTGCTGAGCCGACTTTGAGGATTGAGCTGGCATCTTTCTTAAGGCAACTTTCTGTATAAAGTAGGGATTGGAAGAGGAAAGGGCGAAACTCCGCTTTCCATCTATTGTAGCCTGTGGAAAAAACATACTGGGCAGCTTTTCCCCATCCCTTTTGGCCAATCATAACGGTTAGATTCATATCAACACCCACAAATAGCTTTCCAGGTCGCACTGAAAAATTGCTCGTATGAAAAGTTGAAAATATAGTTACGAGCGTTTGTACAAGTGGAAGCATACGAGGCGTTGAAACAGCACTTATTGGTACGATTATGCCGAAGCGTCCACCTCTGATCAGAATTTGAGCAAATCTTTCAGCACAAAGCGAGAATAGATTGCCAGTTGGGGAAAGATTCGTCTCTTTAACAGTGTATTTTCCTATGATATCGGATAATTCAACATACGGCGGATTGCCGATGATCACATCGAAGCCACCTTTCTTCATAATCCCATAGAACTCGATAAACCAATGAAACGGTTTGTGTGAATCCAACCACGCTTTGTACTTGCCTGCCTTCCTATGGTCGATGCCGTATTGCTCGGCGAGGTACTCATTCAGTTTGCTTTCAAGCGCCACAATCCTTTTTCGCACTTCTTGCTTGGCATTCCTGAAATCCTTCGATTGCATGCCATGCTCGGTCTGCATTTCTTGAAACTTTTGAAACGCTCTATTGGCGATCTCAGCACTTTCTTCGATTTTTGGTAGGTACTGAAGCTTGACCCAGTCCTCTTCCATGGAATTCCTGAGGTCGGCTAGAGTCGCATACCCTACCAGGGTATTACCATTTCGGATGTTGAAGTCGATGTCTGGGAGAGGCTCGATCTGCTCAACGCGATCAACCTGCGCGACCATTTTGAGGAAGAGGCGGAGTTTGCAGATCTCCACCGCTTCTTCCATGATGTCCACGCCGTACAGATTGCTGACGATAATGGATTTGTAAATGAAGCCGCGCGGGCTTGCATGTTTGGCAACCCGATCCAGAGCCTTACGAAAGTCATCGAACTTTTCAGGTCGGTGTTTCTTCCCGGATCGGTCCAATTCATCAAGAAATACCTCCATCCTGTTTAGGCATGCTTCATAGAGGGGCTCTAAAATATTGAGTGCGGCAAAGAGGAACGCTCCTGAGCCGCACGTGGGATCGAGGACTGTTACCTCTTGAATGGCCCGCCAGAAAGCGCGAAGCAAATCCGGCCCCTCGCAGTTTTCGATCACATCTTGCGCGAACTGACGAATGTCGAGGTTGTACGTGATGAGGTCGTTGATTGACTGAATGGCGCCTGACGCAAGTTTAGCTCTCACGTCTTCGTACCGCTTGCGCCGGGCAATCACTTCACGCCAGATTTCGGTAGGTAAGGAATACTCTGCTGAAGCTAATTTGTTCCATACGCTGCGTTTACCGATATCGTTCAGTCCAGCAGCAATTTCATCAGGAAGCGACAACGCGGCACCGTGTTTCATCGCATCATACATGTAACGGTCTGGATCGGCTTGCAGGAGCCGCCAGATTGCATGATCACCCTCAAAGGCAACCTTGCACTTCTGCCGGGCAGCATCAAACAGATACGGAATAATTGTGTTCTGACTGATGTAGCCGGTGATATCTTCCTTCGTGTAGTAGGCGCCCATCTGTTTTTGGTTGATGTACTTCTCAAAGATGTAGCCCAGCACATCGGGATTGATTTCTCTGTCATTGCGGTTCGGTCGTTCATCGAGATGCCAATGAAACATCTCAAAAAAAGCAAAGATTCTCTCAAAGGCTGCATCGCCAATGCGAATAGAGGTTTCATGCAACTCTTCGACTTGATGACGAAGGAACAGGCCACCGTTGAGATAGGGAACCTTACCCAACAGTTCATTAGTGGCTGTAGAGCGTTCGCTCTCCTTCTTGGCAAATCCATCGAAGAACAACGGACAGAGGAAATCCACATAGAATCGATCCTTACCGCGCTGCTGACTTTGCCCCAGCTTCGTATGCAGATAGTTGATATCGTTGTCTAGAAACCCCTTCTTCTGAACGAAATAGATGAACATGAGCCGATTCAGCATGACAGCGGCATACCAATGCTGGAGCCCGTCGTCTGGGATGCCCTTGATGAAATCCAAAAGCCTTTCGTGCTCAGATTTGAAGCGATCATAAAAGCGCTTGGTGACCCGCTCGGTGTCGAATGCGGCTCTCACGCGCCCCGTCACCTCGACGTGATGTAGTTGCTCTTCCTCATCGAGGCTACATGCGATGGCATCGAGCTTTTGGATGAGCAATTCACCACATTGGTTGGAATGGAATGTGTGCTGACGAAAGACAAGCGGCCTGCCCGGCTCCCGTCTTACCCATTGCCAGACTTGTTCACCTTTTCTGGTGTCCGAAAAGATAATGAAATGTTGATGGGCCGATTTGGTGACGTGATGATCGATTTTTCGACGACACCAGTCATCAGGAATAGTACCTTGATGGACAAACACAACGACGCCACGCTTTTGTGCAATTGCTGTCAGCTCGTAGGCCTGACCGCCAACTGGCACTTCAATCGAGGCGGTATGGTGATCCCAGCCGAGTTGTTCGATAAAAAGTGATTTAAAATTGAAGGCCTTGAGGAGATGCCGGACTTGGTTGGGATCAAAGCGCATTGCTATTTGCTACCGGTGGTATCCAAGAGACCCAGAGAACAAATAATGCGAGGTTCCTGAGTTTGCCGTTCTTCTTGAACGGCGCACAGTGCGTCATCTTCGCGAAGGGAGATAACCAGTTGGGCAAGAGCATCGTCCGAGATTCCGCTGCGGAGTTGTCGATTGAGAGTATCCACGGCTGATTGCCGCAGCGGATAGCGATAGATCTCATCAATGGCTTTGAGGAGAGCCTCAGATTCGAGGAGGCTGCCTTTGATTGCTCTGGCGTACTTCTCCAGTCGGTCATAGGTCCGAAAGCGGGCGCCTGAGGGCCGTCCTAACTGACCGCCGACCGATTGTTCCTCTGCGGCAATCAGCTCCACTCCTTTTTGTACAAGCTCATGGTGATGAGCTTGGCGGAGCAACGCCGGAGTCTCAGGAGTGCAGGCCGCAGCGTCAAGGATCGCCCTCTGAGATTCAGTCACGCTGTTGCCGTTCAGATCGACCCATGCTAGAGCATCGTTGTCTTCTGCAGTACGTAGATAGACGAGCACTCCATTGGGCTGCTTTGCATTCGACTGATGCCCCTTAGTTGCATAGACCACCGGCGATAAGGCTGGAATAGTATGTTGGAGGGTGGGATTGACAGTAATGGCATTTTTCCAGATTTGGTAGGCGCGAGAAGCGAGATCGACCTCATCATCTACGTCACCGTCTAGGATTCCGGATTTTTCGTTGTATAGATCGAGAATGATCTTGTCGTTCCGGTCGTCTTCGAAGAAAGCTTCATCGGCCCCGACTACTTCCGCATTTTCCTGCAAGCGACGCCGTACCCTCGCGCGGAGACGGATGATCCGCTCAACGCCCTCGGCAGGGAGGAACGAATGACAGAGAATGTGCGTCGCCTGTTGTCCGATCCTGTCTACACGGCCGGCGCGCTGGATGAGTCGAATGATCGCCCACGGCAGGTCATAATTGACGACAATGGAGCAGTCCTGAAGATTCTGCCCCTCACTTAATACATCCGTGGCGATCAGCACGCGAAGCTCATCGTCCGATTTGATCTGGTCTCGTTTCTCGTTACTGACTGGACTAAACCGCCAAGCCAGTGCGGTCGGATCGAGCGACTCGCCGGTTACTCCGGAGATACTCTTGATCCCGAGCGCCTTGAGTTGCGTTTCGAGATAGTCAACGGTGTCGGCAAACTGTGTGAAGATGAGAATTTTCTCGTGCGGGTGTTGATTCGTCACCAGCTCCAAGAGCGCATTCAGCTTCGCGTCTTTGCCGGCGTCCCATTCACCAATCGTTTGTAGGATCTTGAGAAGGGCCTGTGCGTCGGCGTGCAGATCAGTGGCGAGCGTGTCTACAAATAGATCAGACCGCAACCACTTGAACCGTTTCTTCCCGTAGCCGCCGTACTGCCCATAAAGTTCCGCTGCGCGTCGTTTGAAATCCTTCTCGCTCCGTAGTCCAGTGGGTGTCTTCTCCTTTGGCTCTCCGTTGCCGCCATTCTCGTCGTCTGGTTGAGGGTTTTCCTCATCAGCATCGCTGACCCGGCTATCGAGCCAAGTGACGTCTTGCGGGCCAATGGGAAGAGTCCGATGAGTTTCAATGGCATGGAGGAAAATGTAATTGCGCAGGATATGTCGCTCAATTGATTGGACGAAATCATGGCCGCTACTTTCCAATCGCTTGAACAGGTTCGTTCTGCAAAATCCCATAAGCCTCTTGCCGGCACGCGAGAGGTCCTGCAGAAGCATGGCCTCGACCTGGGTTGGCGATTTGTGTGGCGACGCGGCAACATAATTGCCTAATCCATATCGAGGCAGGTTGAGCCGATTAATGGAATCGACCACGTCCGACGCATAGAGCCGCGCGTATTGGTCTGCCGGATTGCTGTCATCGATTCGAAAAGTGATGGTCTTCGGGACACGCGTGGGGAAATAGGACCGACTGCCGTCTTCAAAGGTTAGGAACTTTCGTCCATTGGTCGGGTCGGTTTGCGCATAGTTTTCCTGAATAAAGCTTCGTGTTCGTCTAACCATATACAGACGCATAAGCTCTCGCCAATCATCGGCATATGCGCTCTTCTCAAACGCCGCGAGCGAGCGTACAGGACACTGATAACGGCGAGTGAATTCCACATCGCCCACTTCGCGCAGCAACTGCTCCGGGCGTATTCCTAAATCTTTGTCCTCGGGGATGAAGAGGCGCAATTGATTGGAAAGGTCCAGATAGGTCTTGTTGTACGGTGTCGCCGACAGCAGGACGCATTTGCTCTCGTTCGCGTGTGCGTATTCCTGGATTGCTCGATAGCGTTGGCCTTCTCGATTGCGAAGATTATGGCTTTCGTCGATTAGGAGAAGACGATACCGGCGTAGATTCGGGAGTTCACGGGCAACCTGACTAATCGAGAGAACCTTCGCATGCAGGCGGTACTGCTGCCGATAATCTTCCCACATTGGAACCAAGTTCTTCGGACAAATGATGAGTGTTTCCAATCCATAGTCGTCCTCAAAGATGCGAGCGAGAGCTGTAGCCATAAGCGTTTTGCCAAGCCCGACTACATCGCCGATCAGGACGCCTCCCCGTTTATTCAAATGTCGGGCAGCAATCTTGACGGCAGCTTTCTGAAACTCAAAAAGCTTGTTACCGAACTCTTTCGGGATGCGAAACTCGGAAAGCCCCGCCCGTGCTTCCTGGGACAGGTGATAGGCCATCTTGATGTAAATGTGGTAAGGCGGAATTGGCTCTTCGCGTGCCCAGCTCTCCTGGATAATGGCTAATAGCTCATCTGAAATATCCACGCACCATTGATCGTTCCAGCGATCCTCGAACCATCGTGCAAGCTTCAGACAGGCATCATGGTCAAGCACGTCCACATTCAATTCGCCTTGGTGAGCCAGGCCGGCGAAGGTGAGATTACTGCTTCCGAGATAACCCACGGTGGGATTGATAGGGTCGGCTCGAAAAAGCAAATAGAGCTTGGCGTGCAGCGGGTGTCGGAGAAATAGCTTGATGACAAGTTTCTTGGCTTTGATCTGGGCTGCTAGACGGCGTAGACCTGTTTCGTCCTCATTAGTAGGAACACCAACCGTCAACTGGTCGCGAAATTCTTCCGCTAATTTCTTTTTGAGGCGAATGGCGGTTTGGTTGTCCATTCCGCCATTATTCCTTGCAAGGCTGAGTGCGGCACGCAACTCTTCTTGAGGGAGTCGCTGCATTCCGACCAGAAGACGGCAACAATTACCTGCGCCGCCTAACCACTTTTCGCTATAGGAATCCAGCTGTTTCCAGCCTCGTAGGTTGAAATACCCGACACAGAAGTCGGCTCGATTTGAGACAAGTAGCGTCTCTTGGAGCGCGGGAAGTAACTGTCTGTCTATATTGTCGAAGATGCGTGGCATTGCAACCGGAGGTGTGGACTGGACCGATTGATAAGACTTCCAGCTTCGGCAAAGATTGCAAAACAACTGCCATTTGTCGCTATCGGCTTAGCCGTTTTGTAATGACGATGTAACTGATTGTTTTTCTAAAAGAACTTTAAAACGGAAGTATCGGAGGCAAATGAGTAGTGAGGCGTCACTCTAAAATCGCAACCAGCTTAGTTAAGGCTATGTTGACGAGGCGGGCGTCAAAAGGATGACACAATGTGGGGACGGAAGGTCCAGTATTCAGCTGCCGTATCGTTGAATGCGATAGAACCGCTCAGGAATACAGTGTGCTAGATTCGGGTCAACCAGGATTGGTGCGCGGCGTCTTCACCGCGTACAATGGAGAAGAAGGTGTCTTGAAGGGAACGCGTAATCGGCCCTGGTGTGCCGGTCCCAATACGGCGATTGTCGATCTCTCGGACCGGAGTCAGTTCAGCAGCTGTCCCTGTCACAAATACTTCATCGGCAATGTACATTTCATCACGCGTAAATCGTTCTTCCACGACCCTGATGTTCCGTTCTTGCGCCAACTGAATGACGGAATTTCTCGTAATCCCCTCCAGCACCGATGTCAACGGCGTCGTCTTGAGCACACCGCGGCGGATAATGAACACGTTCTCGCCTGTTCCCTCGGCGACATACCCCTCCGGGTCGAGAAGAATCGCTTCGTCATATCCGTCGGCCTTTGCTTGTTGTTTCGCTAGGATAGAGTTCACATAATACCCGGAGATCTTCCCTCTGGTCATGGACACATTGACATGGTGTCGCGTAAAGGAAGACACGCAAGCACGCATCCCATTGGCAAGAGCCTCCTCCCCCAAATAGGCGCCCCACTTCCACGCGGCGATGGCCACCCGAATCGGGTTGTCCCCCGGATGCACCCCCATCGCCCCATACCCGATAAAGACCAAGGGACGGATGTAACAGGCATCCAGTCGATTCACACGAACCGTTTCAACGATGGCCTCGGTCATCTGCTTTTTATCGTACGGGATGACCATCATGCTGATGTGTGCCGAGTCGAATAATCGATCGACATGCTCCTGAAGCCGAAAAATGGCGGATCCTGACTTGCCTTTGTAACAGCGCACACCTTCGAAGGCTGCCAGGCCATAATGCAGTGAATGAGTGAGGACATGAACATTCGCCTCTCCCCATGGCACGAACTTCCCGTCCATCCAAATTTTTTCAACCGGCTCCAACATATGAGTGTGCGCTCCAGCGAGGGATAAAAAGATACTGCCTTGATTTGCGTGAGGGACTATAGCGTGCAGCTGACCTCGGGTCAAGCAAACGAACCCTCAGCCTGCGTCAAGACCAACTCGACCGATACGGCCATCACGAAACATGGGGGCACATTCGTCCCCGGCACACACTGTGGCTTCCGGTATCTTTTGAATAGGCTATTTAGGAAGAGGCACAATAGGCACGAAGGCGAGCACTCAGAAACGTGGCAACTCGATCTTCTCCATCCGGGCTCATCGTCATGATTCTGGCCCCAAACAGCAGGCCGCGAACCCACCGAACAGCGACGCGTTGGATTTCCACCGGCGCATCCTTATCCGGCAGAGAAAGACGGACAACGAGTTCCATTCCCGGTACGACTTGATGGTCGCCGAGTATACGAAACCCGTTCCGGCAGAGGTTCATGATGGTTCCCTTTCCGAGAAAGTCACCACCCATATAATAGGCTTCACATCGAATGGGAATCCGGTGATAAGTTCGAATTACAAACTTGCCGGTATGCGCCATGCGTTCATCACTCTCTTGTCGTGGAATGACGGTCACCACTACAGCAACGACCGTACTGTTTTGTGGAGCAAGAATACGTGGAGGCTTGAAGATGATCCTAGCCCACAAAAGAGGGGGAGTGTATGCTCACTGATCAAGTGAAACCCCTCCCTATGGCTTGACACTTCTCACACCCACATGTTAAATGAACCGTTCCTCAAGACTGGAGAAGAGATATGTACGCGATTGTAGAAACAGGTGGGAAGCAGTATCGGGTAGAAGCAGGGGCGACGATTCAGGTTGGAAGCCTGCCCGGCGATGTCGGTGCGCAAGTGGAACTCGACCAGGTTCGTCTCGTGCATGGTGACGCTACGGTCCTCATCGGGCAACCACTCGTTGCCGGAGCCAAGGTCACGGCAGAAATTGTGCGTCACGGACGGACTCGATCGATTACCGTCTTCAAGAAGAAACGCCGCAAGAACTACCGACGTACTCGCGGGCACCGGCAGGGGTTCACCAAGCTCCTGATTACCGGTATTGCAACGGCATAAATTCGAGTAGGAAGGATAGACCATGGCAACAAACAAAGGTGGCGGATCCTCACGTAACGGTCGTGACAGTAACCCCCAATACTTGGGAGTGAAGGCCTACGGCGGTCAGACGGTCACGGCTGGCAGCATCATCGTCCGCCAGCGCGGGACCAAGTTCTTTCCGGGCTTCAATGTGGATCTGGGAAGAGACCATACGCTGTTCGCCAAAACAACTGGTGTGGTTAAGTTTGAAGGTGGGCGCGGCAGACGAAAAGTCAGTGTATATCCGAGCTCCGCTAAGTCTTAGCCTTCCCTTTCTACTTCCTCTCTCACAAGCAGGGCAGACATAGAGTCTCCCTGCTTCGTTGCCTCAAAGTCAGGTATACTTTTCTCTCTTCTCACTTTCGGCCGTAGGAAACTGGTACCCATGTTTGTCGACGAAGTACGCGTGACAGTACGGGCTGGTCGAGGCGGGAACGGCATCTGTAGCTTTCGGAGAGAGATGTTTGTCCCTCGCGGCGGACCGGATGGTGGTGACGGCGGTCATGGCGGCGACGTCATTATGACTGCATCTCATCGGCTGACGACCCTGCTCGACCTCCGATATCAAAATCACTACGAGGCACAAGACGGAAAACACGGTGGTGGCTCCAACTGTACCGGACGCTCAGGGGATGACGTCACGATCGGAGTGCCAGTCGGAACCATCGTCTACGATGACCAGTCAAAGGAGATCCTCGCGGATTTCACCGAAGACGGCCAAACAGCCGTGATCGCCCAAGGTGGGCGTGGGGGAAAGGGCAATAGCAACTTCGCCACATCCGTCAATCGCGTACCAACCAAATGCACGCCGGGGAGTTCCGGAGAAGAGCGTACCCTACGGCTCGAACTCAAGTTACTGGCTGATGTTGGTCTTGTGGGATTTCCCAATGCGGGAAAGTCGACCCTAATCTCTGCTATTTCTGCGGCTCGTCCGAAAATCGCCGAGTATCCCTTCACCACGTTGATTCCTAATCTTGGCGTCGTCCGATGGGGATCCGACCGCAGTTTTGTGGTCGCCGATATCCCGGGTTTGATCGAAGGAGCACACGAAGGAAAAGGTCTGGGAGTCCAGTTTCTCCGCCATATTGAACGAACCGCGTTTTTGCTCCACTTGATCGACGTCTCGGAATGGGCGACCGACGACCCCCAAAACAGCTTTGAGACCCTCCGGCAAGAACTGGCCGCCTATGACCAGGGGCTGACCACCCGCCCCTTTGCCGTCGTTCCAACTAAGATTGATGTCGCTGGGGCAGGTGAACGGCTGGAACAGATTCAAGCCTATTGCCGGGACCGAGGATATCCCTGCTTCCCGATCTCAGCCGCCACAAATACGGGGCTGGATCAGTTGATCCTCTATGTCGGAAAACAGGTCGATAGGTTACGGGTACTGCCATGCGAGACACAGTCCTAACGCAGGCCACGCGGATCGTCATCAAAATCGGCAGTAGCCTGATCGCTTCGCGTGCCGAAGGGCTACGCCCCGACAGAATCGAGCGGTTGGCCGACGAAATCGCCACCCTGAAGAAACAGGGACGAGAGATCCTGATCGTCTCCTCAGGCGCCATCGTCTCCGGCATTAAAAAACTGCAACTGAAAGAGTACCCCAAAAACCTTCCGGTGAAGCAGGCTGCAGCAGCCGTGGGACAAAGTCGCCTGATGTGGGCCTATGAAAAGGCCTTCGAACGTCTTTCGACTCAGGTGGCGCAGATTCTCCTCACCCACCAGGACCTTGAAGACCGCCGCCGTTTCCTCAACGCCCGCCATACCCTTTCGGCACTGATTGATTTCGGCATCGTTCCGATCATCAATGAAAACGATACCGTCGCAGTCGATGAGATCAGAGTGGGTGACAACGATACCCTGGCCAGCGAAGTGGCTCACCTGGCCGATGCCGACCTCCTGGTGATTTTATCGGACGTCGATGGACTGTACACAGAAGATCCTCGCAAGAACCCTTCGGCGACCCTGATCCCGTTCATCCCGGCTATCACTGATGACATCGAGCAATTAGCCGGCGTGTCCAGCACCTTCGAGGGCACAGGCGGCATGGCCACCAAACTCCGGGCGGCTAAGAAGATCGGGCAATACGGAATCTCTACCTTGATTCTCAATGGAGAACGAGCCGGGCTCCTCGCCACAGCGTTGACGACAGGAACCGGCGGAAGTCTGTTTCTGGCAAAAGAACGCCGCCTGAACAGCCGAAAACATTGGATCGCGTTCACGCTTCGCCCGCGTGGCCAGCTTCATCTCGACCAGGGGGCCGTCGATGCCCTTGCGCAACGAGGGAAAAGCCTACTCGCATCCGGTATTTGCAAGGTGATCGGGCCATTCGAAGCTGGCGATCCGGTGAGTTGCTTCGATCCAGACGGGAAGGAATTTGCCAAAGGCCTGGTGAACGTGTCGTCGGAACTCTTAGACCGGATGAAAGGCCTCAAGACGAGCGTCATTCAGGAACAGTTCGGTTCCCAAGAGTATGAGGAAGTTATTCACCGCGACAATCTCGTGATTCTTTAGTGCTGAGGCCGCGATCCTGAGTTATGAACGTTTCAAATCCTCAGCACTCCTCCCTCGAGACTCAATCCTCCAGTCCGCAACGCCTCGGCCTTCTCGGTGGCAGCTTTAACCCTATTCACAACGGCCACCTTACTATCGCCCATCATGTATTTGAACGCTTGCAACTCACTCGAGTTCTCTTTATTCCAACCGGTGACCCGCCCCACAAGCAGAGCGGATCACTAGCCCCCGCAGGGACTCGCCTCAAAATGGTCGAACTTGCCATCGCTGAAACCCCATTTTTCGAGGTATCGGCAATTGAGATCAATCGGGTTGGGAAGTCGTACTCGATCGATACCATCCGTGAAGTCCAATCCCAGTATGGTCCATCATGGAACCTGTTCTTTATCATTGGCTTAGATGCCTTTCTCGAGTTCTCCACCTGGAGAGCCCCTGAACAACTTCTGCGGCTCTGCCATTTTGTGGTCGTCACCCGCCCAGGACAGTCATTCCAATCCCTCAGCAAGATGCCCCTACTGTCCAACCCGGATGCACAAGCCCTTCGGCAACTGGATGCCGGCACCTTGGACCAGGTGGAGATCGCCGTCCCTGAGTCATCCGGTCTCACCTGTGTACCTCTTTCCCCCTGTCTCATCTCGGCGTCGGAGATCAGGAGAAGGGTACAATGCGGCCTCCCGCTGGCAAATATGTTGCCCCCCCCGGTGGAATCTTATATACTTCAGCATAGCCTTTATCAGGAGGACCGTAATCGCACGCACATCTAAGGCCACAGCCCTCGCCGTCGCCAACGCGATGCTCGACAAGAAGGCCCTTGATGTTCAAGTCCTCCATGTCGCCCCGCTGACTTCAATCGCTGACTATCTGGTCCTGGGTTCTGCCGAATCCGATCGGCAGACGCGCGCAGTTGCTGATTCGATCGTCGACGCGCTGTCTCGTCTGAACCAACGGCCACTGAGTCTTGAAGGGACAACTTCAGGGCAGTGGGTTCTTATCGATTTTGGCGATGTCGTAGCCCATGTGTTTCGACAGGATGCCCGATCGCATTACGCGCTTGAGCGTCTGTGGAGTGACGCACGGCACATTCCTATTTCAGACAAGGCCTCGACCCCGACTCCAGAGACAAAGGAGCGGCTGACCCGGAAGGCACGTTCGTAGAAGATGGTTTAAGCGATGTTTAAACTGCTGATCACCATTTTTCTCATCAGTGCCGGCGTGTTTGTGTATAGCTACTTCCGCGAGCTCAACCCGGGGACGGTCATCATCCATACCAGTCCCGGAGTGGCGTTCGATCTCAGCCCCGTCACATTGATACTCATCTCGATGGCCGGCGGAGCCGTCCTCGCAACATTCGTCGTCGGTTTGCAGCAGACCGCCCACCTCATCCTCAATTGGCGCAGTCAACGTCTCGTACGCCGCAAAGAAAAGGTCGATACGCTTCACCGAGACGGCACCCATGCGTTTATGTCGAAACGTACCTCGGAAGCCATTACC
>WBZP01000830.1_pt1 | contig 40512 bp, 37 predicted proteins | sample 5204301 | NCBI WGS metagenome assembly WBZP01 (sample SAMN12412401, study PRJNA552823) | activated sludge metagenome | isolation source: activated sludge from nitrification reactor of wastewater treatment plant... | place: USA: Pennsylvania | collected 2017
CACACCACCGAGACCCTGGACCTGGGCCCAGACCGACGCATCCTGGCCTCCAGCATGGTCGACGAACTGAACGTGGCGCTGCGCTGGTTGCGCTACCCGGGGCGCGTCAACCAAGTCGTCGGTATCGACGCGCTCGACTTCGCCGCGCCGGCCGTGGGCTGAACCGATGACCGCCCAACCCGACGTCAAGCAAGAGCGCCGCTCCGGCCCTCGGCTCCGGCTTCGCACCAACGCCTTCCTGCTGCTGCCCGATGGTCGCCGGCTGGAGGTGCGTACGCTGGACATCAGCGGCGGCGGCATGGGCATCGTTGCCGATGTCGATCTGCGATCGGGCAGCCTGTTCGGTCTGAGTCTGAGTCTGCCCCTGCGTCCCAGGGGCCAGGCCCAGTTTGAAGTCCGGGTCCAGGTGGTCAACTGCGTGTTCGACGGTACCGAGCGTGGTTTCCGCATCGGGCTGGAGTTCCTGGCCCTGGGCGATGAGCCGCGCAAGGTGCTGGAGCGCGTGTTCGCATGAACGTGCCCGTGCCTGCATCACGCGTGGCGCGCGATCCAGACCAGCCCAAAGCGCGACAGCCTCCTAGACGCAGCTGCGGTGACGCTGGATGCAGGTGTCCAGCACCTCGCCACCCTCGCGCTGCCACCAGTGGCCGGTGGAGAAGATCTCCACCTCGCTGAAGCCGGCGTAGCCCTGTGCCTCGATCCAGCCGCGGATGCGTGGGATGTCGATCACGCCGTCGCCCATCATGCCGCGGTCGTTGAGCAGGTCGGTGGTGGGCGTCAGCCAGTCGCAGACGTGAAAGGCCAGCAGCCGCGCGGCACCGGCGCGTGCGATCTGCTGCTGCAGCAGCGGGTCCCACCAGACGTGATAGACGTCCAGCGCGACGCCCAGCGCACCCGTGCGGCCAGGGTCCAGCGCGTCACAGACGTCCAGCGCCTGGGCCAGCGTGTTGATGCAGGCGCGGTCGGCGGCGTACATCGGGTGCAGCGGCTCGATGGCCAGCGGCATGCGGCGTTCGCGCGCCGCCTGCAGCAGCTCGGCAATGCCTTCGACCACCTGCTGACGTGCCCGTGCGAGGTCCTTGTGCGCGGCCTGCCCGGCCAGCGCACCGGGCAGGCCGCCCACCACCAGCACCAGGCAGGGAGCGCCCAGCTCGCAGGCTTCGTCCAGCGCGCGCTGGTTGTCGCCGCGCGCGGCCGCCTGGCCGGCCGCATGCTTGTAGGGGAACATGCCGCCGCGACAGTAGCCCGAGAGCACCAGGCCCAGGTCGCGAAGCCGGCGCGACGTGGCCTGCAGGCCAGCGGCGGCCACCTGGTCACGCCATGGAGCCACGGCGCGGATGCCACGCCTCGCGCAGGCCTCCAGGATCTGCGGCAAGGGCCAGTCCACGCCACGCTGCTGGCGCACGGTGGCGGTGTTGATCGAAAGCCAATGGTGGTCGCACGAGAAGTCACGCATCGCCAGGTCGCCTGGTACATCCATCAGCAGCCAACGCCAGGCACCACGGACCCCGGGACCATGGTTTCAGAGTTCCAGCGGTGGCACGTCGACCCAACGCCGTTCCTTCCAGCTCTGCAGCGCGGCTTCGACGAGCTGCACGCCCTTGGCCCCTTCGGGCAGCGTCCAGGTGTAGGGCGCGTCATCGGCCAGGTGGCGCAAAAAGGCCTCCCACTGCAGCTTGAAGCCGTTGTCGTAGACCTGGGTGTCGGGCACCTCCTGCCATTGCTCGAAGAAATCCATCGTCTGCTTGACGTCCGGATTCCACACCGGGCGTGGCGTGGCCACACGGCTTTGCGCACGGCAGTCCTGCAGCCCCGCCACCGCCGAGCCGTGGGTGCCGTCGACATGGAAGGTCACCAGGTCGTCGCGCCGCACGCGCGTGGCCCAGCTCATCGTGAGCTGGGCCACCACCGGCTCGCCCTGGTGGCCAATCAGCTGCGCCGTGGCATAGGCGGCGTCGTCGGCGGTGGCGGCATAGGGCTGGCCGGCTTCGTCCCAGCGCTGGTCGATGTGCCGCGCACCGAGACAGCTGATGGACTGCACCTGGCCGAACAGGTTGTCCAGCACATAGCGCCAGTGGCACATCATGTCCAGGATCATGCCGCCGCCGTCTTCGGCGCGGTAGTTCCAGCTCGGGCGCTGGATGGGCTGCAGGTCGCCTTCGAAGACCCAGTAGCCGAAGTCGATGCGCACGCTGAGCATGCGGCCGAAGAAGCCCGCGCGTCGCAGCAGGTCCAGCTTGCGCAAGCCGGGCAGGAAGAGCTTGTCCTGCACCGCACCGTGCTTCAGGCCGGATTGTTGCGCCAGCCGGCAGACCTGCAACGCCTGCGCCAGGTTGGTGGCGATGGGCTTTTCGCAGTACACATGTTTGCCGGCACGCAGCGCCTGCGCCAGCAGGGTCGGGCGCATCTGCGTTGTGCCGGCGTCGAAGAACACGGTGTCGGCCGGGTTGGCCAGCGCCTCGTCCAGGTTGCAGCCCCAGCGTGGGATGCTGTGGCTGCGCGCCAGGGCTTCGATCTTCTCCGCGTTGCGGCCGATCAGCACCGGGTCGGGCAGCAGCCGGTCGCCGTTGGCGAGCGTCACGCCGCCCTGGTTGCGGATGGCGAGGATGGAGCGAATCAGGTGCTGGTTCAGGCCCATGCGACCGGTCACGCCGTGCATGATGATGCCGATGGTTCGGGTGGCCATGTCGGAATTGCTCCTCTGATCGGGGCGGGTCAGGTGATGGGCTGCAGGCGATCCCACAGCGGCAGCGCGCTGCGGGCGAAGCCGCTGCCGTGCAGGCTGCGCAGGTCCAGCCGCCCGTCTGCCACACGCAGGCGCACGCGCCCCTGCTGCCGGTGGTACAGGCCGGGGTGCGCGGCCAGGAAGGCCTGTGCCTCAGCCTCCGGGGCGGAGCCGAAACCGTCCACGTAGTGGTGGCCGTTGCGTTCGATGTGCGCCACGCCCAGGCTGGCGGCCAGCAGTGTGTCCTGCTGCACGGCCAGGCCGGCCTGGCAGGTGAGGTCCTCGCCCGACAGCAGCCAGCTGCCCTCGGGCCGCTGCACGCGCCTTTCGGCGAGCTGCGCGGCGCTGTGCAGCGAGCGGTACAGGCCCTTGCAGGCCTTGCTGGAGATGCCGCTGTAGCCCAGCGCCAGGCTGCGCGCCAGCACATCGTCGCCGTCGTCGGATTCGTCCAGGATCACCGGCAAACCCAGGTTCAGGGCTGTCAGTGGTTGGGCCAGCGCCTGGGCGCGGGCGATGGGTTGCTCCAGCAGCAGCGTGCGCTGCAGCAGCGGCTGCAGTGCAGGTTCGGCCTGCAGCGCCTGCCAGTGGTGGGCCAGCGCCTGGGCGTCGGCGAAGGTTTCGTTGCCGTCCAGCGTGACCCACCAGTCGCCGGCCTGAGCCCGCAGCAACTGCGTGATGGCCACCAGGCGTGGCAGATCGCGCCCGGCATCGCCGCATAGCTTGATCTTGAAGTAGTGCAAGCCCTGGTCGCGGATGGCGGCCTGCAAGGTGGCCGGCAGACCGTCTGCCGGGTTCGCGGTGGGGTCGGATGCAGCGTCGCGCTCCAGCTCCGCGTCGGTGATGCGGTCGGCCAGGCCCACCGTGTGACGCAGCGCCACCTGCTGCGGCGTGGTGATGGCCAGCCGTGCGTGGAAGGGGTCGCCCAGCAGCCCGGCGCGCAGACCATCACACCAGCCCGTCGCCGCGCTGCGCAGCACGGCGTCGGCCACCGCCTTGTCCAGCTGCGCCGGACCGAATTGCGCCGCCAGCCGGGGCAGACCCTGGGCCACGGCGGCACCCGTGGCTGCGCTGCCGGCGTGCTGCGACAGGCCGAACGCCGTCAGCCTTGCATCGTTGCCGACATAGGCGTCGCGTGCGCAGCGCAAGGCATGGCGCAGCTGTTCGAAGTTCTGCGCGTGGGTCAGCGCCGGGTTCTTGTCGAACCACTTGGGCACCAGCAGCTCGGCGCTCGCGCCTTCGACACTGCGGCCGTCCACCTCAATCTGGACGCGCACGAAAGCCTGCGGCGCCTGGGTGACCGTGGCTGCGCCAAATCGGAACGGCAGCCGCAAGCTGACCGCGCGTTCGAACAACTGCACGCTGCGCACGCGCAGCTTGGGGGCGGTGCTCACCGCAGGGCCTCCAACACGCCGCGCACATAGGCCGCGCTGGCCGCCGCGCACGCCAAGGGCTCGGGGTGGTAGTCAAAGGGTTCCAGAGCCAACCAGCCACGGTACTGCTGCTGCAGCAGCACACGCAGGATCGGGGCGACGGGAGTCTCACCCTGGCCGGGGCCGCGGCGGTTGCGGTCGTTGAGCTGCACATGCGCGATATGGCCGGCCGCCAGGTGGCGCGCCAGCACTTCGTGCAGCGGCTCGGATTCGGTCTGCGCGGCAGCGCTGAGATCGAGCATCGTGCGCAGCGCCGGGTTGCCGATGCGCTGCACCACCGCGGCCGCCTGGTCCAGCGTGTTGATGACCGGAGTTTCGGCGGCCGACAGCGGTTCGATGCAGTAGGTCACGCCGGCTTGCTGCGCTAGCGGTGCCAGCGTGGCCCAGGCATCTTCGCAGCGCTGCTGGGCGTCGGCCTGGCTCTGGCCCGGTACGGGCGAGCGCTGCGCCGGCGAACCGTGCACCAGCACCTGCGCGCCGCAGGCGGCAGCAAAGCCGATCAGACGTTGCAGCAGGTTCAGCGTGCGCTGGCGCAACTCGGTGTCGGGTGTGGCGATGCTCAGACCCGGCGGCGAAACCAGCAGCCAGTGCAGGCTGCCGATGGCCAAGCCGTGCGCGGCGGCGGTCTGTCGCAGTGCGGCAGCGTCGTGCTCGTCCAGCGCGGCCACCTCGTCGCGCAGCGTGAAGGGCGCCAGCTCCAGTCCGTGGCAGCCCAATGCGGCGGCCAGCCGGCACTGCTCGGCAAAGGGCCGCTCGCGCAGGATCTCGTTGCACAACGACAGCCTCATTTCGGGCCCTTCAGCGCCGTAGGCGCACCGGACGCGCGCCACATGGCCCAAAGCTTCCAGCCGACGCTGGCGAAGACCACCATCGCGATGAACGCAGAAATGGGACGTGTGAAGAAGGGCGTGAGATCGCCATCGGACAACAGCAGTGCGCGGCGCAGGTTCTTCTCCAGCAGATCACCGAGCACGATGCCCAGCACCAGCGGCGCCATCGGGTAGCCGTGATGCCGCAGCACGAAGCCGATGAGCCCGAACGCCAGCATGACCCAGATGTCGAACAGCCGCCCTGAGATGGCAAAGCTGCCCACCGCACAGAGCACGAAGATGATGGGCACGATCATGTGTTGCGGCACGCGCAGCACCTGCACCAGCAGCTTGGTCAGCGTGAGGCCGTAGATCAGGATGCCGATGCTGGCGAAGAACATCATCGCCACCACGTCGTAGACGAACTGTGGGTTCTCGATCATGATCATCGGACCGGGCTTGATGCCGTGGATGATCATCGCCGCCAGCAGGACTGCCGCCGGCGCCGAGCCGGGAATGGCCAGTGTCAGCACCGGGATCACGGCACCTGGCACGCAGGCGTTGTCGCCGGTTTCGGCCGCCATCAGGCCCTCGACGCTGCCTTTGCCGAAGGTCTGTGGCTCCTTGCTGGCGCGTTTGGCGGCAGCGTAGCTGGACCAGGCGGCCACGTCTTCGCCGACGCCAGGCACGATGCCGATCCCCGTGCCGATCAGGCCCGAGCGGACGATGGTGCGCCAGTGCTTGACGACATCGGCCAGGCGCGGAATGACCGAATCGAACGGGCTGATCTTGATCGGCAGCTGGCGCTGCTTCATCGCCGTCAGCAGCTCGGCAAAGCCGAAGGCGCCGACCAGTGCCGGTACGAGGGCGATGCCCCCGGCCAGGTCGCGCACGCCAAACGAGAATCGTTCGTAGCCATATTGCGGCTCCTGTCCGATGGTGGCCACCAACAGCCCGGCGAGGCCGGCAATCCAGCCCTTGAGCGGGTCGTTGCCGGTCAGCGTGCCGGCGATCATCACGCCGAACAGCGCCAGCCAGAAGAACTCATAGGCGCCGAACTTCAGCGCCATGTTGCCCAGGACGGGCGTGAAGCCGGCCAGCAGCAGCATGCCGATCCAGGTGCCCAGCACCGAGCCGCTGGTGGCGATGCCCATCGCGCGGCCGGCCAGGCCCTGCCGTGCCAGCGCGTAGCCGTCCAGGCAGGAAGCTGCCGAGGCGGGCGTGCCGGGGATGTTGAGCAGGATCGCAGAGCGCGAGCCGCCGTAGATGGCACCCACATAGGTGCAGATCAGCACCAGCAGCGCCTGGTTAGCCGGCAGCTTGAGCGTGAGCGTGGTCATCAGCGCCAGCCCCATGGTGGCCGTCAGGCCAGGCAGCGCACCGACGATCACGCCCACCAGGGAGGTCAGCAATGCCAGGCCGATGATCTCGGGTGTGCCGAAACTGGCAAGGGACCGCCCGAAGGCCAGCAGGCCGTCAAACATGCGGGGCTTGGTCCAAGCGACTGCACACGGGACGGCGACTCACGTGGCGTTCAAGGCAGACGCACATAGAACAGTCGCTCGAAGACAAGTACCACCGCTACCGCCGTGGCCACGCCGATCAGCGCAGCCTGCCACAGCCGGCGCCAGGCCGGCGCTTCATCGTTGAACAACCAGCAGAACACCGCGACGAACGTGGCGGTGGCCGGGCCAAACGGCAGCCGCCCCACGCCCACCACGGCATAGACCAGGGTCAGCAGTAGAACCCAGGACACGCGTGCGTTCAGCAGGGGCGGTGCCAAGTCGCCCGGCGCAGCGCGGCGGCTGCGCCAGGCCAGCACGGCACCCAGCAACAGCAGCGCCAGCCCGAACAGCCCCGGCACCAGTCCCGGGGCGGTGTAAACCGTGGCACCCATGGCCTCGAAGCGGTCCATGCGCCAGGCGCCCACCAGCACGACCATGCCCAGCGCCATCCAGCCAACGGCACCGCGCAGGTCGGAACGGGCGGTACTGCTGGCCGGAAGCGTCATCGCTGCGCGGGCTCAGGGCTTGGAGATGCCCACCGTGTCGGGCGGCACCTTGGCTTTGCCGGCGGCCTGTTGCGTCCAGGCATAGGCCTGGATGGCTGGGAACACGGCGGCCTGCGCCGCGTCGCCATGCATCGGTGCGAACATCGCGCCGCGGCCGGCCGCGTACTTGCGCAGCGCTTCATTGCCTGCCATCTGGGTGGCCCAGATGCGGTCCAGCGTGGCGATGATCTCGGCCGGCACCGACTTGGGCACGAAGATGCCGAAGTAGTTGATCGGGTCCTTGAAGCCGGGAATGAACTGCGACAGCGGCGGCACGGTGCCGAAGCCTTCGATTTCCAGCGGCTTGTCACCCACCACGGCCAGCGGGCGGATGCGCTTGGCGCGGATCATGTCGGTCTGCTCGGCAGCCAGCTGCGTGGTGACCTGGGTTTCGCCGGCCACCGTAGCCACCACGGCGGGGTTGCCGCCGTCGTAAGTGACGTGCTTGTAGGTGGCGCCGGTGGCGCGGGAGATGGCCTCGATGGCCGAGTGACCACTGCTGTTGACGCCGGCGGTGGCCACCGGCACGGTGCCCGGACGGGCCTTCATCGCGTCGATCAGATCCTTCATGGTCTTGTAGGGCGCGTCGGCGTTGACGCCCACCACGGCGATGTGGGCCACGTTCAGGTACAGCTTCCAGTCCTGCACGCTGGTGTCCACCATGCCCAGCACCTTGTAGGTGCCCAGGTCCTTGGCGGCACCCGAAGTCCAGGTGTAGCCGTCCTTGGGCGCTTCCATCGCGTTCTTGGTGCCTACCGAGCCCGAGGCGCCGGGCTGGTTGAGGATCACGATCTTCTGGTTCAGCGCCTTCTCCAGTTCAGCCGCGGTGACTCGTGTGACCTGGTCGGTGGAGCCGCCTGCAGCCCAGGGCACGATGATGGTGATGGGCCTGCTGGGCTGCCATTGGGCCTGTGCGGTGCCGGCCACCATGAGGCTGACCATCGTGATGGCGCCAGCGCGGCCGATGAGGGAAGTCCGGGATCTCGGTTTCATCTGTGCACTCCTGGTTAATTCACTATGCAGAGAATTGTTGGGTGGCCTTTTGACGCCTGTCAATGCGCTGTGCCGAATCAGGCTCTCAGCAGAAACCCGAGGATCACGTCGCTCACATGCGACAGCCGCTCGGCGCGGGCCTTGGGTGACATCAGGTTGCGGCCGAAGATGGCCGAGAGCGTCGCGCTGTTGCCCTGGTAGAAGTAGGACAGCGCGGCAATCGAGATGTACAGCTGCATCGGATCCACGCCGCCGCGGAACACGCCTTGTGTGCGGCCCCGCTCCAGCACGTCGGCCAGCGTCTGGATCAGCGGCGTGTTCAGCTCGCGCGCACGAGCCGACCCTTGCAGATGGCGTGCCCGGTGCAGGTTTGCGGTATTCAGCAGGCTCAGCAGCTCGGGGTGGCGCAGATAGTAGTCCCAGGTGAACTCGGTCAGCCGGCGCAGCGCCTGCTCGGGCGGCAGGTCGGTCAGATGGAGCTGTTGTTCTGCCTGGCGGATCTGGCGGTAGGCTTCTTCCAGCACCGAGCGGAAGAGGCTGTCCTTGTTGTCGAAGTAGTAGTAGATCAGGCGCTTGTCCAGCGCGGCCCGCTCGGCGATGCGCTCCATGCGGGCGCCGCCCAGGCCATGCTCGGCGAATTCGTCCCGGGCGGCTTGCAGAATGGCCGCCTGGGACCGGTCCGCGTCGCGCTGGCGGGGCGCGGGGGCAGGGGCCTTGCGCGAGGCAGTGCTCGTCGTCCTGGTTGCTGGCTTGGGCATCGTGCGTCTGTTCACCAGTTGTTGAATAATACAGCGATGGCAAGCGGATGGCCACTGTGGCTTCTGCCCGCTGTCAGATCGGATCCGACGACCCCGACAACCTGGCCCCCTTTGCAACGGATATGTACAGCAACAACTTCTCGGCCATCGCAGGCGGCCACCCCGGCGGAGATCGCGGGTGATCCCCGTCGCCCTCGTCACGGGCGCGTCGCGCGGGCTGGGTCGTGGCATCGCACTGGAACTCGCCAAGGCCGGTTGGAGCGTCGGCATCAACTATGCCGGCAATGCCACCGCGGCAGCGGAGTGCGCGGACCTGTGTGCTGCCGCGGCCCGCGATGCGGCGCAGCGCTTCGTTGCGCTGCAGGGCGATATCGCGCAACCGGCGCAGCGGCAGGCGCTGTTCGATGCACACCTGAGGGCCTTCGGCCGCATCGACAGCCTGGTCAACAACGCCGGCGTCGCGCCCGAGCTGCGTGCCGACATCCTCGAGGCCGGTGAAGACAGCTTCGACCGCCTGGTCGCGATCAACACCAAGGGTCCGTACTTCCTCACCCAGCTCGTGGCGCGGCACTGGCTGGCGCACAAGCCCGTGCCGGCTGCGCGTTACCACTCGATCGTCTTCTGCAGCTCGATCAGCGTGCACACCGCCTCGACCCAGCGCGGCGACTACTGCATCAGCAAGGCTGGCGTGGCGATGGCTGCCCAGCTCTGGGCGGCAAGGCTGGCGCCGGAGGGCATCATGGTCTACGAGCTGCGTCCGGGCATCATGAAGACCGACATGACCGCCGGCGTGAGCTCGAAGTACGACACGCTGATCGCCCAGGGCCTGGTGCCGCAGAAGCGTTGGGGCAGCGGTGAAGATGTCGGCTTGGCGGTCAAAGCGCTGCTTGCCGGCGACTTTCCGTTCAGCAGCGGGGCCGTCATCGACGTCGACGGCGGATTCCAGATGCGGCGCTTGTGAGACCCGCCTGAACATCCATGGCCATCGAAGTCCCGCAGGCCATCCTCGACGCGTTGACCCGCGTCGAGATGCCCTCGCTGCCGCCTTCACCGGCCACCAGCGAGTCGATGGTCCTGGGCGGCGTGCGGCTGCCGGTCATCCGCACCACGGCGCTGGTCATTGGCAGTGGGGCCGCCGGCCTGCGCGCAGCGGTTGAGGCCAGCCGCGCCGGCCTGCAGGTGACCATCGCAACGATGAGTCCGTTTGGGGGTACCTCGGCCTGCTCGGGCTCGGACAAGCAGACACTGCACACCGCGGGGACGTCCAACAAGGGCGACAACTTCGTCAAGCTGGCCCAGGACATTGGTGCCGGCGGGGCGATGGACCTGGACCAGGCCTACGTCGAGGCCGTCGGTTCGATCGGCGCATTCGCCGGGCTGCAGTACCTCGGTCTGCCGCTGCCAACCGACCGTTTTGGCGCCGTGCTGCGCTACCAGACCGACCACGACGAGATCGGGCGTGCCACTTCGTGCGGGCCGCGCACCTCGCGCCTGATGGTCAAGGTGCTGGCCGAGGAGGCGCTGCGCCTGGGCGTTGCGGTGCGGCGGCGCTGCGAGGCGGTGCAGCTGATCGTGGCCGACGGGGCCTGCCTGGGCTGCATCGCGGTGGACCGTGTGCGCGACGGGCAAGCCAATCCGCAGGGGCTTTGCGTGATCCTGGCCGGCGCCACCGTGCTGGCCACCGGCGGGCCTGGCGAGTTGTACCGCGACAGCGTCTATCCCCACCACTGCTACGGCTCGTTGGGCATGGCCATCGAGGCCGGTGTGGCGGTTTGCAACTTGACTGAAAGCCAGTTCGGCATCGGCACGCGCCGCCAGGAATTCCCCTGGAATCTCTCCGGCACCTATGTTCAGGTGGTGCCACGGGTATTCAGCCGCGACGCAGCCGGTGTCGAGCGCGAGTTCCTGCTGGACTGGTACCGCACGCCGCGCGAGGCAGCAAGCAACGTCTTTCGCAAGGGCTACCAATGGCCGTTCCACGCCAGCCGCATGCTGGACTTCGGCTCCAGCCTGGTCGACCTGGCGATCCATCACGAATCGCGCCAGGGCCGCACCGTATGCCTGGACTTCACCCGCAATCCTGCCGACTGGACCCTGGAAGCGCTGGACGACGACGCACGCGGCTACCTCGTCAACAACGACGCCCTGCTGGCCACGCCCATCGAACGGCTGCGCCGCATGAACCCCTTGGCGATCGAGCTGTACCGGATGCACGGCAGCGACATTGCGCGCGAGGCCTTGCCCTTCAACGTCAACAACCAGCACATGAATGGTGGGGTGCAGGTCGACACCTGGGGGCGCAGCAGCGTTCCCGGGCTGTATGCGCTGGGCGAGGTGGCCGGAACGCACGGCGTCACACGCCCCGGCGGTGCAGCTCTGAATGCCGGGCAGGTGATGGGTATGCGCGTGGCGCGCCACCTGGCGCAATGCCAGGTGCAGTGCCCGAATGGGATGCCGCCAGCCGCGCTGGCCGCCGCCCGCGCCGCCATGGCGCTGGCCCGTGGTGGCAGCTTGCCGATGCCGGCCGTGCGTGACGAGATCCAGGCGCGCATGAGCGACTACGCCGGCTACATCTGCCCGGCCGGCGAACTCCCCGGCGCCAGAGCCGCTGCGGCTGCGCTGCGCCGCAGCGTTGTGGCCGAGGGGATCGCCGTGACACCGGAGCGTTCGGCCGAAGCCTTCCGCTGGCGTCACATGGCGCTGCTGTCAGAGGCCGTGCTGACTGCGCTGGAGTCCTATGTTCAGTCCGGCGGTGGCAGCCGTGGCGCTCGCGCCTACTGCGAAGCGGCGGGGACTAGGCAGCCTGAGGCACGCTGCATCGACTGTGCGCCGTGGCGCTTCCGCGAGGAGCGGCTCGAGCAGCGGCAGGAAAAGCTGACCCTGCGTTGGGACGGCTCGTTTCACCTCTCACGCACCGCGCTGCGCGGCATGGAGGACCCGGGCCGGATCTTCTTCGAGAAGAACTGGGCACCGTACCTGACCGGCGCGGTGTACGGCGACGGCTTCGCCCACGGCTGAGCTCCAGATATCACGTTGGGCAGCACCATCGCGCCACCGGCGTCACAGGAGGACAAGTCTGGACGATCCCGCCCTGCCACTTGCAGGACTGCGTGCAGGCCCGGGTGTGGGCCGTGTCAATCCTCTTGCACTCTGCGGCGCGGCCGGGTGCGGTGCACGCCGGGTCAACCGGCATGCGCCGCGGCCAGCACGCGGGTCAGACGATCGAGGTTCTGCTCGTTGGCCGGCACGACGACGTGTGCAACCGCCCGTGCGGTGTCAAGCTCGTCGAAGACCTGTTCCCAGGCCACGCGCGTCCCGCCTGGCACCTCGGTGAGGCGCGCGGTGAGGGTGAAATGCGGAGCGCAGTCATGCCGGATGACGATCTTGTGCCCTGGGTCAATGGCGTCGAAGCGGTTCCGGTTGGCGTAGTGCGCTCCGTCCGGGCCGTGCATGATGAATACCCAGTGACCGCCGACCTGGAACTCGAAAACCTCGAAGGTGTTGGTGAAGCCCTCTGGCCCCCACCAGGCCGCGAGCAGATCTGGTGAGGCGAAGGCCGAGTAGACCGCACCAGTGGGAAAGGGCAAGGTCCGGGAAGTCCGGAAGGTCGCGCTGTCTGTGCTCAAGGCTGACTCCAGTTCGTTGCCTGCGGGGCTACCCAATGTACTTCCAGGTTTGTGCGCCATCCAGCAGCCTGATGCGAACATCGCCCAGCTGCACGGGATCGAAGTTCCGGGCATTCACCCCGGTCCAGCTTTTTTTGTCCACCGCATGCTTCCTCCATTGCATCACGCAGCCGCAGGATTTGCACCGGATGAACTTCTGCGTGTTCGGACCCCAGCTGTAGGCGTCGGTCGCGCCCTCTGGCGCGGCCAGCTTGACCTCGCTGTCCCGGTAGTAGGCCCAGAGGACGCCATAGCGCCGGCAGATCGAGCAATTGCAGTTGGTGAGCGCGCGCGGCCTGCGTGGAACCTGAACTTCGACTTTGCCGCAATGGCAGGTGGCACGGAGCATGGGGCTGTCCTTTCGTTGTGTCTGGGCAAGGCGGCGGTGCCGCTGTCCGTAAGCCATTACGGTGTTGGCCTCATGGTGAAGCCGGGCCAGCGCCTCGATGCCCATGGCAAGGATCGCGGTGACCGGCTCGGGCCCAATGTTCATGGATGCCGAGCAAGTCCGGCCGGCGCACTTGCTGATCTGTCTCTCGCGCCCGGCTGTTGTCTCTTGCCCAGCGTGCGTTTCGTGACCTACCGCACGCACGCCGGCGCAGCTGCGCCGAAGAACCCAAGATGGCGTGAACTTGGGGCACTGCTCCCTCTTCTGGCTTGCCGGGCGCAGCCGAAAAATGTGTTGTGTGTCGACGTTGAACCCTGCCCGGCACATGACAAGGGCGGGCAGGACTCGGATTACGTCGTGTCCCTGTTTTCTTGAAGGTCAAGGCAAGGTGGCAAGCATGAAGACCTCGACATCTGCCGCGCTGGCAAGCGCCGGTTCTCAATCACACGAACTGCGGTTCGCGTCGCTCTACGACCCGGGCAGGGGCATCTCCGTCCCTTGCGACGCATCTGGCCGGGTCGACCTCGATTCACTCACCGAGCGCCTGCGTGCCGTCTACTTCGGTGCCAGGGCGATGGTCGGGCGGGACTACGCATTTCCGACCGTGCAACGTGTGCACTGAGCAAGAGCCGATCTCAAGGGAACCAGATCCGCCAGAGTCCTGCCACCACGTGGCCCCAGATGAGGATGTTGGCACCCAGCAGCATGAAGATGCGCGAGGTGTTCCACAGCGTGCGCGCGCGCGTGGCGCAGCCCGGCTCGCCTGTGAAGGCAAAAAGTGCCATGAAGAAGACCGAAGGCAGCAAGGTGCCCACGATCAGGATGCCCATCATCCAGTAGAAGACCCGCATCGGCGCATTATCACCAGCTGCTGCGGGCCAGCAGTGGGCTGACTGCGCGGCCGGGACTCAAGGGGCCGTGGCTTGGCGCACGGCGTGGGACCAGCGGTCCATCAGGCCTTGTGCGTTGATACGGCTCATGGTGGGCAAGAAGCGCTGGTCGACCTGCCAGTGGCTGGCCAATTCGTCCAGGCCGTGCCAAACACCGCTGGACAGGCCGGCCAGGTAGGCCGCACCCAGGGCGGTGGTTTCGATGACCTTGGGGCGTACCACGGGGATGCCCAGCAGGTCGGCCTGGAACTGCATCAGCAGGTTGTTGACGCAGGCCCCACCGTCGACGCGCAACTCGGTCACGGCGGTGCCGCCGTTGGCCTGTGCGTCGCGGTCCATTGCCTGCAGCAAGGCGGCACTCTGAAAGGCGATGCTCTCCAGCGCAGCGCGCGCGATGTGGCCCACCGTGCTGCCGCGCGTCAAGCCGACGATGGTGCCGCGGGCATCGGCGTTCCAGTACGGCGCACCCAGCCCCGTGAAGGCCGGGACGAACATCACGCCGCCTGAATCGGGCACGCTTTGGGCCAGTGCCTGGACCTGGCCGCTGCCCTGGATGGCCCGCAGCCCGTCGCGCAACCACTGCACCACGGCGCCGCCGATGAAGACGCTGCCCTCCAGCGCAAATTCGGGCCTTGGCCCGGTCTGCGCCGCGCTGGTCGTGATCAGCCCGTTGTGGCTGGTCTGGAATTGGGCGCCGGTGTGCATCAGCATGAAGCAGCCCGTGCCGTAGGTGTTCTTGGCCAGGCCGGGGCGGAAGCAGGCCTGGCCGAACAAGGCACTCTGTTGATCGCCGGCCATGCCACCTACCGGCAGCGCCGCGCCGAGCAGGGCAGGTACCGTCTCGCCGAAGGCATGGCTGCATGGGTGCACGGCCGGCAGCAGCTCGCGTGGGATATCCAGCGCACGCAGCAATTCTTCGTCCCATTGATTGGTATGCACATCCAGCATCAGCGTGCGCGACGCGTTGCTGACGTCGGTGGCGTGCACGGCGCCACCGGTGAGCTGCCACAACAGCCAGCTGTCCACGGTGCCGAAGGCCAATTCGCCCTTGCGGGCCTGGGCGCGGGCGCCTGGCACCGTGTCAAGGATCCACTTGAGCTTGGTGCCGGAAAAGTAGGCGTCCAGCACCAGGCCAGTCTTGCTGCGGAACAGTTCTTCCAGGCCCTGTGCGCGCAGCGCGGCGCAAGTGGGTTCGGCCCGCCGGTCCTGCCAGACGATGGCGTTGTGCACGGGCTGGCCGGTGCGGCGGTTCCAGACCAACGTCGTCTCGCGCTGGTTGGTGATGCCCACCGCGGCGACGTCGCTGGCGTGCAGGCCGGCCTGGGTCAAGGCCTGGCAGGCCGTGTCGAGCTGGGTCTGCCAGATCTCCTTGGGATCGTGCTCCACCCAGCCGGGCTGCGGGTAGATCTGGCGGAACTCGCGCTGTGCCATCGCCACCACGTGGCCCTGGGTGTCGAACACGATGCTGCGTGAACTGGAAGTGCCCTGGTCCAGGGCCAGCAGGTGGGTCTTCATGGTTGATTCGGGCTTCCACACACGTGGAGGTTGACGCCGGCTTCGGCCAGCAGGGTCGGGAAGGGCTCGGGGGGCGACTGGTCGGTAAAGAGCGTGTCTACATGGTCCAGGCGTCCCAACTCCACCATGGCCGGGCGGTTGAACTTGCTGTGGTCCGCGGCCAGCCAGACTTCTCGCGAGTGGCCGATGATGGCGCGTGCCACCTTCACCTCGCGGTAGTCGAAGTCGCGCAACGTCCCGTCGGCTTCAATGGCCGAGATCCCGATCAGCCCGATATCCACCTTGAACTGCTGGATGAAGTCGACCGTGACTTCGCCGATGATGCCGCGGTCGCGCGTGCGCACCACGCCGCCGGCCACGATGACCTCGCAATCCGGGTTGTCCGAAAGGATGGCCGCCACGTTGAGGTTGTTGGTGATCACGCGCAGGCCGCGGTGGCCCAGCAGTTCACGCGCGATGGCTTCGGTGGTGGTGCCGATGTTCAGGATCAGTGAACAGCCGTTGGGCACCGCCTGCGCAACGGCCCGCGCGATGCAACGTTTGGCACCGTCGTTGAGCAGCTGGCGCTGTCGGTAGGTGATGTTTTCGGTGGTGGAGCTGGGCACGCGCACGCCGCCGTGAAAGCGGGTCAGCAATCCAACTTCGGCCAGCAGGCGCACATCGCGCCGCACCGTCTGCAAGGTGACGCCAAAACGCTCGGCCAGCGCTTCGACCGACACGCTGCGCAGGCGCCGCACCTCCTCGACCAAATCCAGTTGCCGGGGGCTTGGGTTCATCCGGTCCGAATCTAAACGCCCAACTTCGAACCGCGTATAGGGTTTATACGAATCAACATGATCAGAGAAACGAACAGAATCGCTGATCAAACGAAAACGAACGTGATGCAAGTCGCGGGCGATGTGCGGGCTGATGGCCCGCTGGCTGACGGTAGATGGCTGTGAACCAATCAAAATCTTCGGGCGTCGCTGCGGTTCGTCCCGCGCTTCCATCGGATTGCGACGTGCTGGTGGTCGGCGGTGGCATCAATGGGGCCGGCATAGCGCGCGACCTGGCCGGGCGGGGCCTGCGCGTGGTGTTGTGCGAGAGGGACGATCTTGGCGCGCATACCTCGTCGGCGTCGACGAAGCTGATCCATGGCGGTCTGCGCTACCTTGAGTACTACGAGTTCGGCATGGTGCGCAAGTCGCTGGCCGAGCGGGAACTGCTGCTGCGCAGCGCGCCGCACATCATGTGGCCGATGCGCTTCGTGATGCCGCACAACCCGACCATGCGGCCGGCCTGGATGATCCGCGCCGGTCTGTTCCTGTACGACCATCTGGCACGGCGCGAGGTGTTGCCGGGGTCCACCTCGATGGACCTGCGTGGCCACCCGATCGGTGCGCCATTGAAGAAGCAGTTCACCAAGGGATTCGTCTATTCCGACGGCTGGGTGGACGACGCCCGTCTGGTGGTGCTCAACGCCATCGACGCGGCGGCGCGCGGCGCCACCGTGCTGACGCGCTGGGCCTGCACCGACGCCCGGCGCGGCGGCGACCGTTGGCAGCTCACGCTGCAACGCCACGACGGCGTCGTGCACTCGCTGACGGCCCGCGCGCTGGTCAACGCCGCCGGGCCCTGGGCGGCGCAGTTCCTGGCCGATCATGCCCATGTGCCGCAGCGCAAGTCGCTGAGGCTCGTCAAGGGCAGCCATATCGTGGTGCGCAAGCTGTTCGACCACGACCACGCCTACATCTTCCAGAACCCCGACAAGCGCATCATCTTTGGCATCCCGTTCATGGGTGAGTTCACGCTCATCGGCACCACCGATGTCGAATACCACGGTGCCGTGGCCCAGGCCCGCATCGACCCCGAAGAGGTGAGCTATCTGTGCGAGCAGGCCAGCCGCTACTTCGAAAAGCCCATCGTGCCGGCGGACGTCGTCTGGTCCTTCTCGGGCGTGCGTCCCCTGCTGGAAGACGGCTCGGGCAACGCTGCTGCGGTGACGCGAGACTACTTCTTGGAACTGGATACGAAGCAGGCACCGCTGCTCACGGTATGGGGAGGCAAGCTCACCGCGTTCCGCAAGCTGGCCGAGGAAGTCACCGACATGCTCGTCGGCCCGCTGGGTTGCCGGCAGGCGGCGTGGACAGGCACGGCCTCGTTCCCGGGTGGTGACCTGTCGGCCTGGATTGGCCCGGCGCAGCGCCCCGACACCGACTTCGAGCGTTTCGCCAAGGCCTTGGCGGCGCGCCATCCGCAGTTGCCGAGCGCACTGCTGCGCCGCCTGGCGCGTGGCTACGGGGCCCGGGTCGATATGATCCTCGGCGCGGCAGGCGGGCTGGGTGCCGAGGTGGCGCCGGGCCTGTTCGAGGCCGAACTGCACTACCTGCACGAACAGGAATGGGCCAGCACGGCCGACGACGTGCTGTGGCGCCGCACCAAGCTGGGCCTGTTCTACGACGCCTCGCAGCGTGCCGCGGTACAGGCCTGGTGCCAGAATCACTGGCCCGACGGGGTGCCCGGCCAGGGGGGGACATGGAGCTAGTGCTGCAGCGGATCGAGCAGCGCGTGGGTGCGGCCACCTATCTGTACGCCTGCGACCTCACGCTGGTGCCACGCGCCGTGACGGTGCTGCTGGGCGCCACGCAGGCCGGCAAGACTTCGCTGATGCGCGTGATGGCGGGGCTGGACGCGCCCAGCATGGGCCTGGTGCTGGCTGACGGACAGGACGTGACCGGCATGCCGGTGCGCCAGCGCAACGTGGCAATGGTCTATCAGCAGTTCATCAACTACCCGTCGATGACGGTGGCCGACAACATCGCATCGCCATTGCGACTCAGAGGCGCGATGGATGCGGCTGGCATCCGGGCCCGTGTGGCTGAGCTGGCAGCCAAGCTGCACATCGAACCCTTCCTCCAGCGTTTGCCCGCCGAGCTATCCGGTGGCCAGCAACAGCGCGTGGCGCTGGCCCGTGCGCTGGCCAAGCAGGCACCCCTGATGCTGCTGGACGAGCCGCTGGTCAACCTGGACTACAAGCTGCGCGAGGAGCTGCGCGACGAGCTTTCGGCCTTGTTCGCCGCCGGCGACTCGACCGTGGTCTACGCCACCACCGAGCCCACCGAGGCCCTGCTGCTGGGCGGTTACACCGCCGTGCTGGATGCGGGCGAGTTGCTGCAGTATGGCCCCACGGCCGAGGTCTTCCATCGACCGCGGTCGATGCGGGTGGCGCGTGCCTTCAGCGATCCACCGATGAACCTGGTGGCAGGCGAACTCGCTGCCGGTGGCGTCACACTGCCGGACGGCCGGTTGCTGGGCCTGGAACTTCCACCGGCCGCAGCCAACAACGGCCGCACGGTCACCCTCGGCGTGCGCGCCGGGGCCCTGCGCGTGGCGGGCCGCGCCGGCGATCTGCAACTGCCCGGCAGCGTCGAACTGGCCGAGATCTCGGGGTCGGACAGCTTCGTCCACGTGCGCACGCCGATTGGCGAACTGGTGGCGCAGTTGCCCGGTGTCCACGTGTTCACGCTGGGTTCGCAGATCAGCCTGCACCTCAGCCCGGAACAGGTCTACGTCTTCGACGCCAAGGGCGAACTGCTGCGCGCGCCGACCCGGTTGCCACCGCGGGGACGCATCTGAAATGGCCCGCATCGAACTTGATCTGGCGCACGCCTACCTACCCCATCCGCAGCGTGACGAGGACTACGCGCTGCTGCCGCTGAAGATGTGCTTCGACGATGGTGGCGCCTATGCGTTGCTGGGGCCATCGGGCTGCGGCAAGACGACATTGCTGAACATCGTCTCCGGCCTGGTCACCCCGTCGCAGGGCAGGCTTACCTACGATGGGCGCGATGTGACGCGGCTCAGTCCGCAGGAGCGCAACATCGCGCAGGTATTCCAGTTTCCGGTCATCTACGACACGATGACGGTGGCCGAGAACCTGGCCTTCCCGCTGCGCAATCGCGGCATGCCGGCTGACCGCATCCGGCAGCGGGTCGGGCAGATCGCCGAAATGCTCGACATGAGCGGCCAGCTCGACCAGCGCGCTGCCGGCCTGGCGGCCGATGCCAAGCAGAAGATCTCGCTGGGCCGCGGCCTGGTGCGCGAGGATGTGTCCGCCGTGCTGTTCGACGAGCCACTGACGGTGATCGACCCGCACCTCAAGTGGCAGTTGCGGCGCAAGCTCAAGCAGGTGCACCACGAGCTCAAGCTGACGCTGATCTACGTCACCCACGATCAGGTCGAGGCGCTGACCTTCGCCCAGCAGGTGGTGGTGATGACGCGCGGACGCGCCGTGCAGATGGGCAGTGCCAGCGAGTTGTTCGAGCGGCCCCGCCACACCTTCGTCGGAAACTTCATCGGCTCGCCCGGCATGAACTTCCTGTCGGCGCGCGGAACCGTCGCCGGAATCGAGGTCGCTGGGCGTGTACTGCCGCTGCCGCAGGTCTTGCAGGCCAGGCTGGGCGGCCTGGACCAGCTGACCCTGGGCGTGCGACCGGAATTCGTGCGGCTGTCCGACGAACGGGATGTTGGCGCCTTGCCGGCGGTAGTGAGCCTGGCGCAGGACATCGGCACCTACTGGCTGGTCACCGCCCGGCTCGGCACCCGGGCCGACGCCCCGTTGCTTCGTGCCCGCCTGGGGCCGGACCAGGTCGTGCCGCAAGCGGGCCAGCCGGTCTGGCTGCAGGTGGTCGGCGACCATACCTGCTACTACCTCAACGAGGAGCTGATCGCATGACACAGCCGCGTGGCCAGCCGGTACGGGGGGCGGCATGAAACCCGTCAATCAGAAGGCCTGGCTGCTGATCCTGCCGGTCATCCTGTGCGTGGCCTTCTCGGCCATCGTGCCCCTGATGACGGTGGTCAACTACTCGGTGCAGGACATCATCTCGCCGGAACGGCGCGTGTTTGTCGGCACCGAGTGGTTCAAGGCCGTGATGCGCGACGAGGAGCTGCATGGCGCGCTGATGCGGCAGATGCTGTTTTCGGTGAGCGTGCTGCTGGTGGAGATCCCGCTGGGCATCGCGCTGGCGCTGTCGATGCCGGCCAAGGGCTGGCAGGCGTCGGCGGTGCTGGTGACGGTGGCCATTTCGCTGCTCATCCCGTGGAACGTGGTGGGCACCATCTGGCAGATCTACGGCCGTACCGACATCGGCCTCATGGGCGCCACCCTGGCCGCCCTGGGCTTCGACTACAGCTACACCGGCCACGCCACCGACGCCTGGTTCACGGTACTGGTGATGGACGTCTGGCACTGGACGCCGCTGGTGGCCCTGCTGTGTTACGCCGGCCTGCGCGCCATCCCAGACGCCTACTACCAGGCTGCGCGCATCGACGGCGCGAGCAAGTTCGCCGTCTTCCGCTACATCCAGCTGCCCAAGCTGCGCGGCGTGCTGATGATCGCCGTGCTGCTGCGCTTCATGGACAGCTTCATGATCTACACCGAGCCTTTTGTGCTGACCGGAGGCGGCCCCGGCAACGCCACCACCTTCCTGAGCCAGTACCTGACGCAAAAGGCGGTGGGCCAGTTCGACCTCGGGCCTGCGGCGGCGTTCTCGCTCATCTACTTCCTGATCATCCTGCTGCTGTGCTTCATCCTCTACAACTGGATGCAGCGCGTCGGAACGCAGGACAAGGCGGGAGGCGCGCATGGATAGGCGGTTCAAGAAGCGCGTCGTCTTCCTCGCGCTGTACCTCGTGTTCGCCATCCTGCCGGTGTACTGGATGGTCAACATGTCGTTCAAGACGAACGAGGAGATCCTGTCCACCTTCAGCCTGTGGCCTCGCGAGTTCACGCTGGACCACTACAAGACCATCTTCACCGACGTCTCCTGGTACTCGGGCTACATCAATTCGATGATCTACGTGGCCATCAACACGGTGATCTCGCTGGTCGTGGCGCTGCCGGCGGCCTATGCCTTCAGCCGCTACAGCTTCCTGGGCGACAAGCATGTGTTCTTCTGGCTGCTGACCAACCGGATGACGCCGCCGGCGGTGTTCCTGCTGCCCTTTTTCCAGCTGTACACGACGCTGGGCATGATGGACACCCACATCGCGGTGGCGATGGCGCACCTGCTGTTCAACGTGCCGCTGGCGGTGTGGATCCTGGAAGGCTTCATGAGCGGGATCCCGCGCGAGATCGACGAGACGGCCTACATCGACGGCTACAGCTTCCCGCGCTTCTTCCTGACCATCTTCATCCCGCTGATCAAGGCCGGCGTCGGCGTGGCGGCCTTCTTCTGCTTCATGTTCAGTTGGGTCGAGCTCTTGATGGCGCGCACGCTGACCAGCGTCAACGCCAAGCCCATCGTGGCGACGATGACGCGCACGGTGTCGGCCAGCGGCATGGACTGGGGCGTGCTGGCCGCCGCCGGCGTGCTGACCATCGTGCCCGGCGCCATCGTGATCTGGTTCGTGCGCAACTACATCGCCAAGGGTTTCGCGATGGGGCGCGTATGAGCGGACCAAGGCATCTCTCAAGCAAATGTGGCTCCGCCACTTTGCTTGACCCCCACGGGGGGCGGCCGGCTTCGGCCGGCCTCGGGGCTCTCAGGAGAGTCTGATGTTCGAGTGGATGGCCTGGACCCTGCCGGTGGCGATCTTCTTCAGCTGCATCGTCTTGATGCTCGTGGGAATGACGGTCTGGGAGATCAAGTCCCCGACTCTGATGCGCAAGGGCTTCCTGCCCATCCCCACGACACGCGGCGATCGGCTCTTCATCGGCCTGCTGTCGGCCGCGTACCTGAATCTGGCCTTCGTCGCTGTGAGCGAGCGCATGATCGATTGGTTCGGCCTGGAGCAGGAACCGTCGATCTGGTTCGGCTTCGTGGCCTCGATGGCGCTGCTGGCGTTGATCATGCGTCGCGGTTGAGTTCCTGAACAGCACACCGGTCGATCCTTCCCAGTCGGTGTCGCGCACTTTCAAATGGGAAGTCAGTCAGAGGAGATTCGACATGAAGTTGCGCTTGAACGTGGTCGCTCAGGCGGCCGCCATCACCGCCGCCGCACTGGCCCTGGGCCACGGCGCGTGGGCCGACGAAGCCGCGGCCAAGAAGTGGATCGACAGCGAGTTCCAGCCATCCACGCTGAGCAAAGATCAGCAGATGGCCGAGATGAAATGGTTCATCGATGCAGCGAAGAAGCTTCAGGCCAAGGGCGTGAAGGAGATCTCGGTCGTTTCCGAGACCATCACCACGCACGAGTACGAGAGCAAGACACTGGCCAAGGCCTTCGAGGAAATCACCGGGATCAAGGTCAAGCACGACCTGATCCAGGAAGGCGATGTGGTCGAGAAGCTGCAGACCTCGATGCAGTCGGGCAAGAGCATCTACGACGGCTGGATCAGCGACTCGGACCTGATCGGTACCCACTACCGCTACGGCAAGATCATGAACCTGACCGACTACATGGCCGGCAAGGGCAAGGACTACACCAACCCGGGCATCGACATCAAGGACTTCATTGGCACCAGCTTCACGACGGCGCCCGACAAGAAACTCTACCAGCTGCCGGACCAGCAGTTTGCCAACCTGTACTGGTTCCGCGCCGACCTCTTCGCGCGCCAGGACCTGAAGGACAAGTTCAAGGCCAAATACGGCTACGACCTGGGCGTGCCGCTGAACTGGAGCGCCTATGAAGACATCGCCGAGTTCTTCACCAACGACGTGAAGACCATCGACGGCAAGCCGATCTACGGCCACATGGACTACGGCAAGAAGGATCCGAGCCTGGGCTGGCGCTTCACCGACGCCTGGCTGAGCATGGCCGGCACCGCCGACATCGGCATCCCCAACGGCAAGCCGGTGGACGAGTGGGGCATCCGCGCCAGCGCCGATGGCTGCAACCCGCTGGGTGCCAGCGTCTCGCGCGGCGGAGCGACCAACTCGCCGGCTGCGGTCTACGCGCTGACCAAGTACGTCGACTGGATGAAGAAGTACGCACCCAAGGAAGCCACCGGCATGACCTTCGGCGAAGCCGGCCCGGTGCCGGCACAGGGCCAGATTGCGCAGCAGATCTTCTGGTACACGGCTTTCACCGCCGACATGACCAAGGCGGGTTTGCCGGTAGTCAACGCCGACGGCACGCCCAAGTGGCGCATGGCACCCGGCCCCAACGGCCCGTACTGGAAGCAGGGCATGCAGAACGGCTACCAGGACGTGGGCAGCTGGACCTTCTTTGACAAGCACGACGAGAACCGGACGGCCGCTGCCTGGCTGTACGCGCAGTTCGTGACGGCCAAGACGACAAGCCTGAAGAAGACCATCGTCGGCCTGACCCCGATCCGCGAGAGCGACATCCAGAGCAAGGCGATGACCGACCTGGCGCCCAAGCTGGGCGGCCTGGTGGAGTTCTACCGCAGCCCGGCGCGCGTAGCCTGGACGCCTACCGGCACCAATGTGCCCGACTACCCCAAGCTGGCGCAGCTGTGGTGGAAGAACGTGGCCGTGGCGGTGACGGGCGAGAAGACCCCGCAGGCCGCGATGGACAACCTGGCCGAGGAAATGGATCAGGTGATGTCCAGGCTGGAGCGTGCCGGCATGGCGCGCTGCGCGCCCAAGCTCAACAAGAAGGAAAACAACGCGAAGTGGCTGTCCGACAAGGGTGCCCCGTGGGCCAAGCTGGCCAACGAGAAGCCCAAGGGCGAGACCATCGCCTATGACACACTGCTCAACGCCTGGAAGGCGGGCAAGGTGCGCTGAAGTCGGCGGCGCCGACCCCATGAAAAGCGGCTCCCTCGGGAGCCGCTTTTTTCGATCAGCCTGGGCTGCGAAGAGCGCAGGCGGAGCAGCACAAAACGCCGGTCAGGCCTTCTTGGCCCAGGCGCTGCACCAGCCGCCGTTGGCGACCTGTTTGACACCAAACAGCGGGCAGCCGGCCCAGGCGTCTGCCGCCTTGCCCTGGAACAGCGCGCAGTTGCTGCACTTCTGGTCCTTGGTGTGCTTGGGGAACTTCTTGGTGTCGGCCTTGCTGGTGTCGGCCACGTAACCCAGCGCCACGGCCTGGGGGTCCTTCTCGTCCAACTTGGCGGCTTGGGCTTCGGCGCGGGCAGCGACGAGCACCGAGCCACATGCGGCGGCTTGCATCAGGAAAACGCGGCGGCTGGTATTCGACATGAAACGGCTTTCTCAGTTGGGTTGGCAAACAGGTTAAGGGAAGACGCGGCTCAGGTCGTCGTAACCGTGACGCCCAGGCAGACATTGCAGCGTCCCAGGCCGCGCAGGCGTGGGTCGGGTTTGCCATCGCCGGTCTTGAAATTGGCGTGGCAACGGATGCACACGTACATCTTGGAGCTGGACATCATCGGCTTGACGCCGGGTTCGGCATGAGGTCGGGCGGCGGTGTATTCCGCCTGCGTCTGGCGCAGTTTGGGGCCGGCGGGGTTCTCAGGGGTCGGGGACGTGCGTCGTGTGGTCATGGCGGAAGGCGGCAGCAGGGGCCGCCCGGGCAACGCGAAGCCGGTATTGTCCTCTGAAATCATGAATGCCGCACTCCGGGGTGTCCTGGGGGCCGCTGGCCTGCACCCACAACGGATGGTCAACCCAAGCGTTGACAGGCGGCGGTCGGGTCAGCCCTGCGGCCCTTCAGACCAGTCCCTGCTTGCTGGCCAGCACCGCGGCTTCGGCACGGCTGGAGACGTTGAGTTTCTTGTAGATGGACTTGATGTGGTCGTTGACGGTGAACCACTTGATGCCCATCAGGCTGGCGATTTCCTTGATCGTGAAGCCCTTGCTGAGGTAGGTCAGGACCTCGCTCTCGCGCGGGGTTAGGCGTTCGTGGTCCAGCGGCTTCTCGATTGGGACCGGCTTGCTGGTGGAAAAGGAGGTGGCCGACATGAAGCCCGATTCGGGCGCCTGGCCGTCCCCGCCGGCGCGGAAGTGCGTGAGCAGGCGCCTGGCGATGGCCGGTGACAGCGGCGGCTGTCCGCGCACGATCTTCTGCAGCTCTTCGACCAGCACCTCGAAGCGGTCCTCCTTGAGCAGATATCCGTCTGCGCCGCATTGCAGCGCCGGGAACAGGTGGTCGTCATCCGAATAGAGCGTGGTGACGATCTTGGTGGCCGGGTAGTGTGTCAGCTCGGCCAGCAGCTCCATGCCGTTGCCGTCGGGCAACTCCAGGTCGACCAGGATCAGCTTGAACGGGTCCACCCCATGCAGCCCCTGCGAACCTCCGGTCAGCAGGATGTGACGCCGGGCGGACTCCAGATCGCCGGCCTCGGTGATGATGATGGTGTCGCTGAAGCTTTCGCGCACCACGCGGCAGAGGAAGCTGCGCGCCACCGGGTTGTCTTCGAGGATCAGGACTTTGACGGCCATTGGCGGAGGTCTCCGCGTGCCCCGCGGCACGCGCGCCTGATCCTAGCGCGGATCGTGGGCCCCCCTGCGGGGGATGGGACAGCGGCTCAGGCGTTGAACAGCACCAGCTTGCCGCACACCTGCCGCGTGCCCATGCGCGTGAAGGCGGCCTTCAGCTCGCTCATGGGCAGGCGTTGGTCGATGACCGGCTTGATCAGGCCCTTGGCATACCACTGGGCCAGCTCACCGAGTGCCGCGGCACTGGCCTGCGGTTCGCGCTGCACGAACTCGCCCCAGAACACCCCGACCACCGAGGCCCCCTTGAGCAGCGCCAGGTTCCAGGGCAGCGCTGGGATGCCACCCCCGGCAAAGCCGATGACCAGGTAGCGGCCGCGCCAGGCGATGCTGCGGAAGGCCGGCTCGGCCAGATCGCCGCCGACCGGGTCGTACACCACATCCGGGCCCTTGCCAGCTGTCAAGGACTTGAGGGATTCGCGCAGGTTCTCCGTCCTGTAGTTGATGCTGGCATCGGCACCGAGGGCGCGGCACAGCGCGCACTTTTCGTCGCTGGAGGCAGCCGCAATAACGCGTGCCCCCACCGCCTTGGCGATCTGCAGCGCGGCCGTGCCCACGCCGCCGGCTGCACCCAGGACCAGCACCGTCTCGCCGGACTGGAGCTGGGCCCGATCCACCAGTGCGTGGTGCGAGGTGCCATAGGTGAAGGCGAAGGCCGCCGCGTCTTCCAGGGCGAAGCCTGCTGGCAGCGGCAGCACGCGCGCGGCCTTGACGATGGCATGTGTGCCAAAACCCCCGGTGCCGGAAATGGCTGCCACCGGCATGCCGACCTGCAGCTGGTTCACGCCTTCGCCTACCGCGTCGACATGGCCGGCGAACTCGGCGCCCGGCACGAAAGGAAGCGGCGGCTTGATCTGGTACTGGCCGCGCACGATGAGCAGGTCCGGGAAGTTCAGGCTGGCGGCCTTCACGGCGATTCGCACTTCGCCGGCACCGGGCTCGGGCGTGGGCAGATCCTGCCAGCGCAGCGCCTCGGCGCCATCCAGGGTCTCGCAAAGCCAGGCTTGCATGGTTGCAGTGTCCTCGTCGATGTTCGCGCCGCATGATACGCAGCGCGGGCCGCCTACAGACCCAGCCGTTGCAGCGGTGCCCGGATGGCCTGGCGCAGCGTATCGGCACAGTCATCCAGGTGGGCACGGGTGTCGGGGTCCAGGCCCGGGCGCCGCTGCAGTACCTTGTCCAGGCTGGTCAGCAGCTGGCGAGTGTGGCTGCGCACCAGGTTGCGCGCGTCCACGCGTGAACCAGGAAGGGGACGCAGCAGGAAGCCGGCCAGGCGGTTCACGTACTCGCGCTGCAGCTCACGCCGTGCAGGATCGATCTGCGACAGGCGAGCCGGTTCACCCCACAGATCGCGTGCCAAGCGGTCGTGCAGCTCGCTGAGATGGAAGGCCAGCTCGGGTGAGTCGAACTTGCCCGCGCTGTCCAGGATGCGGGTGGCCACGCCGTCGCTCATCAGGTAGGCAAGCACGGTGCGCTGCAGGTCGAGCAGGCGCTGTGCAACCGGGAAGTCGGTGCCGCCGCCCAGGCCTTCTGCGCGGTCGAGAAAATCGGGCGCCAGGCGGCGCTGTAGCGCGGGAGACAGGCGCAGGCCTTCGGCAGACAGCAAGTCGCTGCTGACCAGGGACAAGGCGCGGCGCTGCTGCTCGGCCGGTACCGGCTGCAACGGGTCGCGGCCACTGCCGGGGAAGTCGCGCAAGGTGCGTACGCCACCGATCTGGCGCACCAGCATGGCCACCGAACGTGCCACGTCGTTCAAGGCATAGGCGATCGAGCGGCGCAGCACGGCATAGTCGCGCTGCGGGGACAAGGCCCGTGTCTCCTGGCGCTGGAACAGGTCGCGGGCGATCGCCAGACGCTTGGCCGCAAATGCCAGCGGATCGGCGCCGAGGTCCAACATCAGGGTCTCGGGGTCCAGACCCAGGGCCTGGTCCTCGTCGGTGCCGTAGGCCAGCAGTGGCTCGTTGCTGCGCGCGGCGATGCGCATCAGCTCGGTCTCCTCGGCCTGCGCCGTGCTGCCGGGCGGCACGGGCTTGTACGCGTACTCGATGGCCCAGTAGTCGTAGGGCCCCAGGGTGGTCTGGAAGGGTACTCCGCCACTGCGGCCCGGCAGGGGCAGGTTGACGGCGTTGTATTCCATCACCGAGCCGGTGGTGCCATGGGCACGGGTGAATTCGGCGTCGGCCAGCTGAGCCTCGCTGTAGACGCGCGATGCGCGGAAGTTGTGGCGCAGGCCCAGCGCATGGCCGACCTCGTGCAGGATCACCTCCTTCACGTAGTCCTGCACGAACTGCTGGGCGAGCGGGCCGTCGGGATCGACTTCGCCCTGGGCCTCCATCACATCCAGCGCATAGGCCAACTGTTCGGCGGCCAGTTCGCCGTGCAGGCAGCGCGCCGACTCGATGACGCCGGCGAGTTCGGCCGGCGGCGTCAGCGGGGCCGCAAAGGCAAACGTCGTGGCCGGGTTGGGCGGCAGGATCTGGCTGCGCAGCTGGCGAATGTTGCGGGCCGAGGTGCCTTCGAAGGCCAGGTCCGCATCGAGGATCTCGCCGCTGCGCGGGTCCACATGGCTGGGGCCGATGGCGCCAAACACCGGGCTGGCGTTCATCATCCAGCGCACGGACGCATAGCCGAAGTCCAGCGTGTCGAACTTCGCGTCGTCGGGCTGCTGCTCGACAACGACGGCGCCGCGGTAGCCGATCTTTTCAAAGGCCTTGTTCCACTCCAGAATGGCCGCGCGTACGGTCTCGCGGTAGGCCAGTGGCACGTTGCGGTCGATCCAGAATGTGATGGGCCTGACCGGCTCGGACAGTTCGGCCGTGGGGTCCTTTTTGTCGAGCCGCCAGCGGTTGATGAAGCGCTGGCGGGCGGTGTGCGAGCGCTCGGCCGAGAAGTCGATCACCGTGGTGGCGAACAGGCCGATGCGCGGGTCGGCGCGGCGCTTGGCCATCGGCTGGGCCGGCAGCGGCGCGAGGGAGAAGCTCAGCGAGACGAGCATGCTGCGCGTGTCGGGCAGGTGGCGCGGCACTTGGGGCAGCGGGGCGCCTGGTGGCGCTCCGGGTATCGGTAGGGCGAGGCTGGCGGTGTAGAAGTGACTCTGCGTCTCGATCACGATGGCCTGTTCAGAGCCCCGCACGGCCGTGATGACGGAGTTGCCACGGTCCAGGCCATAACCCTGGCGCAGGCCGCGCTGCAGCATCATGCCGATGCCCAGCATGTCGGTCAGGAACAGCGGGTTGGCTTCGACCAGCACGCTCTTGCGCTCGGGGTGGGGCAGGCTGGCCACTGGCGCGGCGCCCAGCAGGCTGTGCGAATACGAGTCGGCCACCGCGCTTGCCTCGGGTGAGCCGGGCGCGGCCGTGATGTCGGTGTTGCGCGCCTGCAGGCGCACCTGGTTGTGCACACGCTTGAACTCGACCAGCTGGGAGCCGCCCGCGCCGTTGACGGGCAGGGCCATCAGGCCGCCCAGCACCCAGGCTTCGCCGATGCCGCTCTTGATCTTGGGTGACAGCAGCCAGGCTTGTTCGAACTGCTGGGGCAGCAACTCGATCCAGACCTTGTCGTCCTTCTGCCAGAGTGTCAGCGGGCCGTCGATGCGGCGGGCATCCTTGATCACCGTCGCAAAGGGCGGGGGCGTGCCCGGTGCCGGCGCCGCTGCCGGGCGTGTTTGCGCCGCGGCGCTCGCAGCAGAGGTTGGCGCCGCAGCGGCAGCCGGCGCAGCAGCCTTCGGTGTCGACGGGGCGGAAGCTACCTTGGGTAGGCCGGCGCAGCCGGCCAGACCCAGGCACAAGGCCAGGGTCAGGCCGATAGACGGGCGCCTGAACAGGGGCCGGGCGAGAAGGCGCATGGTTGGCCGTTGCGTGTGTGCCGGAACAATGACGAAGGATTGTCCTGCAAAGGGCCCTTTTGTGCCGGTGCCCTTGCGGCAGTCTTGCCCGGAGCCAGCCCGTCAATCGATGGTCTGCCGGTAGCGCAGCAATGCAATCGCGCCCACCACGCCGATGAACGCGAGGATGGCGGCTGCCTCCTGCCAGAGATCGGACCAGATGGCGCCCTTGAGCATGATGCCGCGCACCATGCGCAGGAAGTGCGTCAGCGGCAGGCACTCGCCTAGCACCTGGGCCCAGCGTGGCATGCCGCGGAAGGGGAACATGAAGCCCGACAGCAGGATGTTGGGCAGGAAGTAGAAGATCGTCATCTGCATGCTCTGCATCTGCGAGCGGGCGATGGTGCTGAAAGTGAATCCCACCGCCAGCGTGGCGACGATGAACAGCAGCACCATGGCCGTCAGGAGCGCAAAGCTGCCTTGCATGGGCACGCCGAACAGCGCGCGCGAGGCACCGAAGATCATCAGCACCTGCAGGTAGCCGAAGATGACGTAGGGCAGGATCTTGCCGACCATCATCTCCAGCGGGCGCACCGGGGTGGCGAGCAGGTTCTCCAGCGTGCCTCGCTCGCGTTCACGTGTCATCGCCATCGCGGTGAGCATGACCAGCGTCATCGTCAGGATCACGCCCATCAGGCCCGGCACCACGTTGTAGGCGGTCAGGCCTTCGGGGTTGTAGCGGCGGTGCAGGCGCAGCTCGAAGGGGCTGGCCTGGGCACGCAGCGCTGCCAGCGGGCCCTGGAGCTCATGCGTCAGCGCCAGCGCTGGCAGCAAGGCCAGCGCCGCGGCCGCAGGGCCCGTGGCCGCGGGGTCCGACGCGTCGGCGTAGACCGCCATCGCCGGTCTTTCGCCGCGCAGCAGGCGCCGCGAGAAGTCGGCCGGAAACACCAGCGCGAACTGCACCTGGCCTCTGGCGATCAAGGCCTCGGCCTGGGCGTCGGTGGCGTGCGCCACGACGCGGAAGTAGCCGGTGTTCTCCGCCGCGCGCACCACGGCACGTACCAGCGGGCCGTCGTCCAGGGCCACCACGGCCGTGGGCAGCTGGCGCGGGTCGCCGTTGATCGCGTAGCCGAACAGCACCAGCTGCAGAATCGGCACCCCCACCAGCATGGCGAAGGTCAGCCGGTCGCGCCGCAGCTGGATCACCTCCTTGAGCAGCACCGCCAGGATGCGGCCGGCGCTGGCGCCCATGGCGCCCGCGACGCCGGCCCACCAAGGGGCCGTTTCCGGCTCGGGCCGGCCCGGCGCCGGGCTAGGCGACATTGTCCTGAGCATGGGCGGTCAGCGCGATGAAGACGTCTTCCAGCCCGGTGGCGATGGGCGTCACGGCCCAGGGCGCGTCGGGGGCTTGCTGGGCCAGCCAGGGCGGCAGGTCGCTGCCCAGCGGTGCACTGACATGCACGGCGGTGCCGAAGGGCACCACCATCCAGCGCGCATCGTTGCGCAGCAGGGCCATCGCGTCGACCAGCCGTGGGCCGCGCAGCTCCCAGGTCTGCAACGCGGCATGCCGCACCACCTCCTCGGCGGTGCCGGTGGCCAGCAGCTTGCCGTAGCTGATGTAGGCCAGGCGGTGGCATCGCTCCGCCTCATCCATGTAGTGCGTGCTGACGAGCACGGTCAGGCCGCTGGCCGCCAGTGCGTGGATCTGCTGCCAGAAGTCGCGCCGCGCTTTCGGGTCGACACCAGCCGTCGGTTCATCCAGCAGCAGCAGTTCGGGCTCGTGCAACATGCAGGCGGCCAGCGCCAAGCGCTGCTTCCAGCCACCGGACAGGGTGCCGGCAAGTTGCTGGCGACGGGTTTGCAGGCCCAGCCTGGCGATGGCATCACCCACCCGGTCCGCCCGCTGGGGCATCCCATAGGCACGGGCAATGAAGTCCAGGTTCTCCTGGATCGACAGGTCGTCGTACAGCCCGAAACGCTGCGTCATGTAGCCCACGCGATGCTTGATGTGGCGTGCCTGCGACCGCAGGTCCAGGCCCAGGCACTGCCCTTCACCGGCATCGGGTTCCAGAAGGCCGCACAACATGCGGATGGTGGTCGTCTTGCCGCTGCCGTTGGGGCCCAGGAAGCCGCAGATCTCGCCTCGCTGCACGCGGATCGCCACATCGTCGACGACGGCGCGGCCGCCAAAGCGCTTGGTCAGGCCGCGCACGTCGATGGCCAGGCCAGGCTCGTTCACCGCGGCGCCTTGAATCTCACGTCCAAAGGCTGCCCGGGCCGCAGCGCGCGGGCATCGCTCGGCTCGGCCTCGGCCATGAAGACCAGCTTGCTGCGCGAGCCGATGCTGTAGATCACCGGCGGCGTGAACTCGGCCTGGGCGGACACCCAGCGCACGCGCGCGGTCAGCCCGCTCGGGCAAGCGTCGCAGGCCAGCGCGAGCTCGGCCCCGACGCCGGCCCGTGGCAGCTGGTCCTGCGGTACGAAGAAGCGCACCTTCACCGCATGGGGCGGCAGCAGTGCCAGCACCGGCGCACCGGCTGCGACCCACTCGCCAGTGCGGTACATCACCTCGTGTACCTGGGCGTCGGTCGGTGCGCTGCGTTGCTTCTGGCCTTCCCGCCAGCGCGCCAGGGCCAGGTCGGCGCTGGCGCCGCGTGCTTCGGCCGCCGCCGCGGCCACCTCGTCCTGGCGCGCCGACTCGTCGGCCAGCAGGCGCTGGGCCTGCAGTTCCTTGACGCGGGCGGCATCGCGGTCGCGTGCCGCGGTGAGTTCGTCCAGCCGCAGCGGCGACACGTAGCCCTGTTGCACCAGCGTCTGCTGGCGCGAGAGCGCTGCTGTCGAACCAGCCAACGCGGCGCTTGCCTGCGCCAGCTGCTCGTCCAGCGCTGCCCGCTCCAGCGGGCGTCGGCCCTTGCGCAGGTTCTCGGCCTGTGCCAAGGCGCGTTCACTGCGCGCCCGAGCCGCGTCACGGTTCAGCGCTTCGGCGTCGCTGTCCAGCCCGAACAGCAGCTGGCCGGCCTTGACGCTGTCGCCACGCCGCACGTGCAGCGTCTGCAGGGTCCCGGCCTGCGAGCTGGACAGATAGACCAGCTCCGCTTCGGCGTAGCCGCTCAGTGGGGCATCCTCGCCGGCGCGGTCACAAGCACTCAGGGTCAGGCTCGCCACGAGCGCAAGGCCGGCGCCCAGTGGCCTGGCCCCTGCTGCGCGCAACGTCCGGCAAGCCGGAGAGGCAGTCATTGCTTCTCCCGTGGAGCTGGGGCCAGCCCGCGCAGCGCCCAGGCCAGCCGTTGTTGGATGCGGTCGGGATCGACGGCCAGCGTGGCCAGCGCACGCACGAACGGCTCCGGTGCCAGGCCGCTGCCGGCGATCACGGGGAGCAGCAACAACGGCGCGGCGGTGCTGGTCATCAGGAACATCAGCAGGTGCAAGGGGTCGTCGTCGCGCAGGCGACCGGCGCGCTGGGCGGCCACGATGAGGCGCAGCAGCAGCGCCGGGTGGCGCTGGTCGATGCCGCGCAGGAAGCGTTGGGCGGCTGCCTCGCCAGCGCTTGCGTCGAGCAGGATCTGGGTGATGAGCTGGCGCTGGCCGACGGCCCAGGCCAGCAATTGCGACACTGCGTGCTGCAGCTTGTCCAGCGGGTCGTCCACCGCCGCGGCGCTGAGCTCCAGGCCAGCCATCAGGGGGGCGTAGGCGCGTTCGATGAGTTCGGCCAAGAAGCTCTCGCGCGTGCCGAAGTGGTAGACGAAGCTGCCCAGGTTGGCTTGCGCCTGTGCCGCGACGGCGCGCACGGTGAGGCCGCGCAAGCCACCTTGACGGGCAAGCCTGTCGCCGGCCTGCAAAAGCCGTTCACGGCTTTGCGGGTCTGCGCTTCGGCGTGTAGCCATCCGCACAGTTTATACGTGCGTATAAATCGGGTCAAGGAGAGGGCGGCCGGCAGCCGCCCAAGCCCCTATTGGATTGGCTTGAAGCGCATGCGCTTGGGTCGCGCGCCCTCTTCGCCCAGGCGGCGCACCTTGTCGGCCTCGTATTCGTGGAAGTTGCCGGGGAAGAAGACCCATTGGCTTTCGCCCTCGGCGGCCAGGATGTGGGTGCAGATGCGGTCCAGGAACCAGCGGTCGTGGCTGATGACCATGGCGCTGCCGGCAAATTCGAGAAGGGCTTCTTCGAGCGCGCGCAGTGTTTCGACGTCCAGGTCGTTGGACGGTTCGTCCAGCATCAGCACATTGCCGCCCTGGGCCAGTGTCTTGGCCAGGTGCAGGCGGCCGCGTTCACCACCGGACAGGTTGCCCACCAGCTTCTGCTGGTCATTGCCCTTGAAGTTGAAGCGCCCGAGATACGCCCGGCTGGGCATCACGAACTGTCCCACCACGATGTTGTCCAGACCGCCGGAGACGTCCTGCCACACCGTCTTCTCAGCGGCCAGGCTCTCGCGGCTCTGGTCGACGAAGGTGGGGCGCGCGGTCTTGCCGATCAGCACTTCGCCAGTGTCGGGCTTTTCGGTGCCCTGGACCATGCGGAACAGCGTCGACTTGCCGGCGCCGTTGGGCCCGATGATGCCGACGATGGCGCCCGCCGGCACCTTGAAGCTGAGCTTGTCGATCAGGCAGCGCTCGCCATAGCTCTTGGTGACGTTCTTGAACTCGATGACTTCGTTGCCCAGGCGTTCGGCCACCGGGATGAAGATTTCGTTGGTCTCGTTGCGGCGCTGGTATTCGACGTCGCTCAGCTCCTCGAAGCGCGCCAGGCGGGCCTTGCTCTTGGTCTGGCGCGCCTTGGCGTTGCTGCGCACCCACTTGAGCTCTTCCTTCATCGCCTTCATGCGAGCGTCTTCCTTCTTCTGCTCGACTTCCAGACGCTTCTCCTTCTGGTCCAGCCAGTCGGAGTAGTTGCCTTTCCAGGGGATGCCGGCGCCGCGGTCCAGTTCGAGGATCCATTCGGCAGCGTTGTCCAGGAAGTAGCGGTCGTGGGTGATTGCCACCACGGTGCCCGGGAAGCGCTGCAGGAAGTGTTCGAGCCACTCCACCGATTCGGCGTCCAGGTGGTTGGTGGGCTCGTCCAGCAGCAGCATGTCGGGCTTGGACAGCAGCAGCCGACACAGCGCAACGCGGCGCTTTTCACCGCCGGAGAGCACGCCGATCTGCGCGTCCCAGGGCGGCAGGCGCAGCGCGTCGGCGGCCAGTTCGAGTTGCAGGTCGGTGTTTTCGCTGCCTGCGGCAGCGATGATGGCTTCCAGGTCGTGCTGCTCGGCGGCCAGCTTGTCGAAGTCGGCGTCGGGCTCGCCATATTCGGCGTAGACCTCGTCCAGCCGCTTCTTGGCCGCCAGCACGCCACCGATGCCTTGTTCGACGGCTTCGCGCACGGTCTGGTTGGCGTCCAGCTGCGGCTCCTGCGGCAGGTAGCCGATCTTCAGGTCGGGCATCGGCACGGCCTCGCCTTCGATCTCCTTGTCCAGGCCGGCCATGATCTTGAGCAAGGTGCTCTTGCCCGAGCCGTTGACGCCCAGCACGCCGATCTTGGCGCCCGGGAAGAAGGACAGGCTGATGTCCTTCAGGATCTGCCGCTTCGGCGGCACGATCTTGCCGACGCGGTTCATGGTGAATACGTACTGGGCCATGGCAGGGTGCGGATCCGGTTGCGTTTGCAAAACCGTTGATTATCGGCGACCAGGGCCGCGGGTGGTCGGGCGCAGACCGCGAGCCGTTGGCCGCAAGCCCCGAAGGGCCACTTGAAAACCGCGCCCGCAAGCCCATTTCAGTCCTGCCCGATTTTCGGGCCGCAGAGGACTGCCATGAATACCGCATCGATGACCGTTGAAGCCGACGCCTCCCTGGTGCGCATCACGCACCTGGTCTATGGCCTGCATGCGCTGGGACTGGCGCTGGGTGCATTCGGGGCGGCCAGCGTGCTGGGCTCGTTCCTGTTCGGCTGGCCTTCCATCATCGCCGTCATCATCAACTACGTGAAACGCGGTGAGGCGCGCGGCACCTGGCTGGAGTCCCACTTCGACTGGCAGATCCGCACCTTCTGGTTCGCGCTGGCCTGGGCGCTGCTGGTGGGGCTGGTCTCGCTGCCGCTGACGCTGGTGTTCGGCCTGGGCATCGCCACCTGGGTGGCAGGCCTGTTCCTGCTGGGCGTGTGGGCGATCTACCGCATCGCGCGCGGCTGGCTGCGCCTGAATGCCCGCCAGGCGATGCCTGGTGCCTGAAGCGGCGGGTCGTCGGCCACGGCTTCCGGGGCGCTGCGCATAGAATGCGCCCCAGCGCCGTGGCTTCCAGTCATCGCGGCGCGGTCGATTCCGACACATCGTTCTCCTCGCGCCTACCCGACTGGTGCACCCGCCCTGGGTGACAGCAGGCAGCGAAAACGGCCCTCCACGGGCCCCAAGTCCCCTATGCAATTCACCGATCTCGGCTTGGCCGAGCCGCTTCTGCGCGCTGTTCAGGAACAGGGTTACGACACTCCGACGCCCATCCAGGCCCAGGCCATTCCCCAAGTCCTCAAGGGCGGCGACCTGCTGGCGGGCGCCCAGACCGGCACCGGCAAGACGGCGGGCTTCGTGCTGCCCATGCTGCAGCGCCTGATGGCCGTGCCACCCAAGCGCGACGCACGCGGGCGCGTCGTCATTCGCGCGCTGATCCTCACACCCACCCGCGAACTCGCCGCACAAGTGGAAGAAAGCGTGCGCACATACGGCAAGCACGTGCCGCTGACCAGCATGGTGATGTTCGGCGGTGTGGGCATGCAGCCGCAGATCGACCGCCTGCGCAAGGGCGTGGACATCCTGGTGGCCACACCCGGCCGCCTGCTGGACCACCATGGCCAGCGCACGCTGGACCTGAGCCATGTCGAGATCTTCGTGCTCGACGAAGCCGACCGCATGCTGGACATGGGCTTCATCCACGACATCAAGAAGGTGCTGGCCATCGTGCCAGCCAAGAAGCAGAGCCTGCTGTTTTCCGCCACCTTCAGCGACGAGATCAAGGCGCTGGCTGACCGGCTGCTCAACGCACCCGCATTGATCGAAGTCGCGCGCCGCAACCAGACGGCCGAAACCATCGCGCAGAAGATCCACCCGGTGGGTCGCGAACGCAAGAAGGAACTGCTGGCGCACCTGATCAAGTCGGGCGATTGGCACCAGGTGCTGGTTTTCACGCGCATGAAACACGGCGCCAACCGATTGACGGACTACCTGAACGACCAGGGCATCACCGCGATGGCCATCCACGGCAACAAGAGCCAGACGGCGCGCACCAAGGCGCTGGCCGACTTCAAGAGCGGAGACCTGCAGGTCCTGGTGGCCACCGACATCGCGGCACGCGGCATCGACATCGACCAGCTGCCGCACGTCGTCAACTTCGAGATGCCCAACGTGCCTGAGGACTACGTGCATCGCATCGGCCGCACGGGCCGCGCCGGGGCCTCCGGGGAAGCGATCTCGCTGGTCTGCGTGGACGAAGACATCTTCGTGCGCGACATCGAAAAGCTCATCAAGCGCAGCATCCCGCGCGAAACGGTGGCCGGCTTCGAGCCGCCGGCTGGGGAGAAGGCCGAACCCATCGTGCTGGGTCGGATGACCATCGGCGTGGGTGGCACCCAACGCAACGGCGGTGGTGGTGCCAGCCGTGGTGGCTTCGGCAGGACTGGTAGCGGCCGCAGAGGTGGCCCGGCGCGCAGCGGCCCCGGTGGTCGCCCCGGCAGCACGCGAGGCAGCCTGCCCAGGCGCTGAGGGTCCGTCCCTTCGAGTGGGCGCGCAGTCGGCCTTCACCCCAAACCGGGGACTGCGCCGTACAAGCCACATGCAACTCCCGGAGAGACACATGCGGACCCTCAGCCTCCTGCTGGCACTCGTCGCAACCTGCCTGGCACCCGCGGCGGCGGCCGCCCAGCTGCAGGCCTTTCGCGACGAAGCTGAACTGAACACCGCACTGGAACGCTGGCGCAATGCGGCGGACAAGCTGCCGTCATCACGACTGCGGCTGCAAGGCACTGCGGTGCCGCCTGTGCTGGCCAGCCCGACCCTGGAACTCGGCGCCGCGCCGGCGGCCAAGGCAGCTCCGCCAGGGGCGGCCGATGCGGCAGGCGACGGCATCACCAACGTGCAGACCCAGGGTGTGGATGAAGGGGGCATCGTCAAACGCTCGGGTGAGCACCTGATCATCCTGCGCCGGGGTCGGCTTTTCAGCGTGCGCGTAGGTAGGGACGATCTGCGCCCTGTTGCCATGCTGGATGCCTATGCGCGGGGCAGCGACCCCAGTGGTGCCTGGTACGACGAGCTGCTGGTCTCGGGTTCAACTGTGGTGGTGGTGGGCTACAGCTACCGGCGAGGGGGCACCGAGATCGGCCTGTTCGAGCTGGCCCATGATGGCGCGTTGCAGCACCGAGCCACCTACCACCTGCGTAGCTTCGACTACTTCTCGTCGCGCAACTACGCCAGCCGGCTGCTGGACGGCAAGCTCGTGTTCTATGCACCGACCCTGCTGCAGCCCTGGGTGAACCATCCTGTGGGCCTGTTCCCGGCCGTGCGTCGCTGGCCCGCTGGGCCGCGCGAGGTGCCGGCGGACTTCGAACGCATCCTGCCGGCGACGCGGATCTTCCGCACCGACGACGAGTTCGACCCGGCGCAGCCACTGGCCTTGCACACGGTGACGCAATGCGAACTCGGCAGCGCCAGCCTGCGCTGCGAAGCCACGGCCGTGCTGGCACCGGTGGGGCGTGTGTTTTACGTGTCGGCCGGGTCGGTCTATGTCTGGACCACGGGCCGGGCGCGTGGACAGCGTGGGCATGGCGTCGACGCGCCCGCACCGCAGTCGGCCCTGTTCCGCCTTCCGCTGGACGGCCGGGCACCCAGCGCGATCAAGACGGCGGGCGTTCCGGTTGACCAGATGTCGTTCCTGGAAGAGGCCGATGACCACCTCAGCGTCCTGTTGCGCGAAAGCGGTGAAGGTGAAGGCATGTGGGGTGCCGAGCGGGCGTCAGGCCGTCTGGCGCTGCTGCGCCTGCCCCTGGCCGCGCTGGGCGATGGGCGCAACGCTGCGGCCCGGGACTGGTACCGCCGCCTGCCGGGTCCTGCGCACGGCAGGGTGAACAACCGGCACATCGGCGACTGGCTGGTGTGGGGTGGCGCGGAGGGTGCCTGGGCCCTGCAGCCCGCGCATCGTGATTCTGCGGTTGCGCTGGCGCCCGGCCACGCCGTGGAGCGTATCGAGGCCATGGGAGAACACGCCCTGCTGGTCGGGCGCCAGGACAGCGGACTGCGATTCAGCGCCGTGCGCCTGCAGCGTGGTCGCGCGGCTCTCGCTGGGGGGTATTCGGTGCCAGACGCGCAGCAGGGCGAGACACGCACGCACGGCTTCTTCTACCGCGCCACGGGTCGCGCGGAAGGTGTGCTCGGGCTGCCGGTGTTGCCCGGCCAGGGGCTGCGCGACGCTGCCTGGCGCAGCCGCGACGTGCGGATCGCCTTCCTGCGCCAGCGCGACCTGGACTTTCTGCCGCTGGGCGATCTGGCGGCGGCAGCTGGTGGCCAGGACGATGCTTGCAAGGCGTCCTGCGTCGACTGGTACGGCAACGCCCGGCCCATCTTCCTGGGCTCGCGCGTGCTGGCGCTGGTGGGCTACGAACTGGTCGAAGGGCGCCTGCTTGGCGGCGGTGCCGAGGAGCGCATCGAAGTGCGGCGCCGCATCAGTTTCGCGCCGCAGCTGTTGCAAGCTTCGCGCCAGCGGCCGACGCCCTTCGACTGAACCGCTCAGAGCTTGTGAAGATATGAATCATGCCCGCGCCGGGGTGGCCAAGGGCCGTGGGCAAGGGCCGTGGGCAAGGGCGCGCAGCCCATGTCTCGGGACCTGGGCTAGCGGCGCAACACAGCCCACGGCCCTTGGGTACCCCGGCCCTTCGGGTAGGCCCCTGCAAAGGGCCAACTCGTCGTTGCAAGGCCTCGCCGGGTCCCCGACCCGGCTGCGCCTTGCGCCTAGACTTGGCCCTGTGCAGGGGCCTACGCGGGTACGATTCATATCTTCACAAGCTCTCAGGCGACCGACGCGGCAGCCGACGCCTGTTTGTCGGCTTCGGACGTGAAGGCGTCGGCAAAAAACTCGTCGGCCGGCAGACCGCACGACGCGCTGAAGTCGCGCTGGGCGGATTCGATCATCACCGGCACACCGCAGGCATAGACCTGATGGCCGCTGAGATCAGGCCAGTCCTGCATCACGGCCTGGTGTACGAGCCCGGTGCGGCCTGTCCAGCGGTCTTCGGCCGTGGGTTCGGACAGCACAGGCACGTAGCGCAGCGTGGGCATGCTGGCTGCCTGCCGCATGCACCAGTCGTGCTGGTAAAGGTCGGCCTTGCGCCGGCAGCCCCAGTACAGCACGGCCGGGCGCGGGCTGCCCAGGTGCTGCAGGCGCTGGATCAGGGCCTTGATTGGTGCAAAGCCGGTGCCGCCGGCTAGCAGGATCAGGGGCTGGCTGTTCTGCTCGCGCAGGAAGAAGCTGCCGAAGGGGCCCTCGATGCGCAGGATGTCGCGCTCCTTCATCTCGCTGAACACGTGGTCGGTGAACCTGCCACCCGGCATGTGCCGCAGGTGCAGTTCGATGGCTGGCGGGTTGCCCAGCTCGTGCGGCGCATTGGCCATGCTGTAGCTGCGGCGGCTGCCGTCGCGCAGGATGAACTCCACGTACTGCCCGGCGTGGTACTGGAAGACCTGGTTGGCCGGCAGTTGCAGCCGCAGCACGGCCACATCGGGCGCGGGCCTTTGCATGCTCATCACCCGGGTCGGCATCTTCATGACAGGGAAGTCGCCAGCGCCGGGCACGCTACGCACCTGCAGCGTGCAGTCGCTCTGCGGGCGCGCACAACAGGTCAGCACCAGCCCCTGCGCCGCTTCGTCTGCCGAAAGCGCTTTGTCCTGGTGCGGACCCTGCTGCACCTGCCCCTCGATCAGGCGGCTCTTGCAGGAGCCGCAGGCGCCATCGCGGCAGCCATAAGGAAGGCCAATGCCCTGGCGGATGGCCGCGGCCAGCAGTGCCTCGTCGGGTTCTGCGCTGAAGGTGCGGCCCGAGGGCTGCAAGGTGATGGTGAAACTCATGGTCGAATGCCCGTGGTCTGCCAGCCGGCCGCCTGCGGAGTGGCGG
>WBZP01000831.1_pt1 | contig 40423 bp, 55 predicted proteins | sample 5204301 | NCBI WGS metagenome assembly WBZP01 (sample SAMN12412401, study PRJNA552823) | activated sludge metagenome | isolation source: activated sludge from nitrification reactor of wastewater treatment plant... | place: USA: Pennsylvania | collected 2017
CACTGCCGGCAGTCAGCACTTCGCCGGTGATGGAGCCGGTTTGCTGGCCTTGGCCGGTGGTGGCACTGCCGGCAGTCAGCACTTCGCCGGTGATGGAGCCGGTTTGCTGGCCTTGGCCGGTGGTGGCACTGCCGGCAGTCAGCACTTCGCCGGTGATGGAGCCGGTTTGCTGGCCTTGGCCGGTGGTGGCACTGCCGGCAGTCAGCACTTCGCCGGTGATGGAGCCGGTTTGCTGGCCTTGGCCGGTGGTGGCACTGCCGGCAGTCAGCACTTCGCCGGTGATGGAGCCGGTTTGCTGGCCTTGGCCGGTGGTGGCGGTTCCGGTGATTGCTCCTGATCCAGCATCCGCCAGATTCAGCGCCACGGCATTGCCCGCCGGCGGGGTATAGGTCCCCGTGAATGGGAGGTCAGCGGCGGTGCCGGACGGGGGGGTGTAGCTCATGGCGTGATTGCCGTCAGTCGATCCAGCCCGACCACGTTGAGCGCCGTATCCAGCGCCACCGCCACATAAAGTTCATTGGCGGCGTCTAGCCCGTTCACCTGCCAGGTGCCGTCGGCGGCGCTTTTCGTCACCGCGATCACGTCCAGCGTCCGGCGTTCGCAGATCATCACCCAACGACTCGCGGGCGAACCGGAGACCGTCACGGTCCCGGAGAGCCGCGCCAAACCGGGGCAGCGCCGCGATTGCAGGGCGGACACCACGCCGGCCTGCCACCACTGGGCGGGTAACTGGCGCAGCAGCGGCGGGGTCACGGGCAGGAGGGTTGGCACCGTCCACCAGCCCCAGCCGGGTACTCCGCAGAGCGTTGCCGCCGCTAACCGGGCGGTCGCCGTCACCGCGCCGCCGACGGTACTGTCGGTCCGGCGCCCGGGGCCGCTGTGGAGCGTGGCGATGCTGCCGGCGTCGGCCATTACCAGGTGTCCGAGGTTTCCAGGAAGAGGGATTGCGCGCTGTTCACCCACACGCACAGGAAGGTTTTCCCGGCCAAGGCCCCGGTGCCGCTCACGGTATCCATGTGCGCCAGCGGGCGACTGCCGGTATGCAGCGGCACCCAGACCCCGCGAATCACCCCACGGACCACCCACAGGGCGTTCTCGTGCAGCCAGAGCGGGCCGAGGTATAGCCCGCCATCCACCGGATGCGGATAGGCGAGAGTGGCGCTTTTGGCTGCATCGGTATGCTGACCGAGGGTGATGGCGGTGCCCAGTTGGGTGTACGAGCGGGGCATCCAGTGGCCGGCCACGGCGGTGCCAATGGCCGCTACCGTAGCGGCGGCGCAGGAGGTGGTGAAGGTCGTGGTAATGCCGCAAACGATCAGCTTGTGGTAGGCGTCACTGGCGCGGTAGCTGAGGCAATCGCCGAACATCAGCACCTGACAGTTGGTGCCCAGACTGTCGCCGTTGATCACCAGGCAGAAAAACGTGCTGTCGGCAATGCACACCCACGGGCGGGCAGTGGTATCGGAGGTGGTGCTGCGGTGGGTGTAGCCACCACCGGACAATTGGGCGGCGGTCGGGAAGGGGTTGGTGCCGGCGGTGGCGGTGGTCATGGCTTCGTAGCCGGTCACGCGCGAATACAGCGCGGCGCTGTCATCGACGGCGAGATACAGGCCACCGGCGCCGGCTTGCTTGAAACAGGCGACGTTGGTGCCGGTGTAGGGCTTGGTCCAGCCGGCGGCGGCCTGGCTACCGTAGCCGGCCACCAGGATTTTATCGAGCAGGTTGACCAGGTTATTGCCTGCACTGACCGAGCCGTAGATCGTCGGGGCGGAGGCGTCAGTCGATTGGTAGAATCTAACGGTCATGGGGGGTTACTCAGTAGCCGCTGGTCGCCTTGGCGACGGTGTGGGTGAAGCTGGTGACGCTCACTTGCACCGCGGCAACGATGCTGGTGGTGCTGAGTTCGAGGTTGCTGGTGCTGCCGGTGGCGCCGACCGTGCCGTCGATCACCGGGCTGGTGCCGTTGCTTTTCAGGGCGCGAAAGAAGGTGGCGGTACCGGTGTTGTCGGCAGCGGTATCGGCGGTGAGGGCATTGAAGGTCAGGACGCCGGCGCTGGCCGCCGGGGCGCTGGTGGCGGCAAAACGCAGTTCCGCCAGCAGGGTATTGCCGCTCAGGGCGGTATCGGCGGTGGCGGGTTGGGTGCCGGAGTAAATCCGCAGGTAGCCGTTGTCGAGTAGTCGGGCGAGGGCATCGGCTTGGCCGTTGACCACTTCGTTGCTGAGCTGGGTATTTTTAGCCATCGGAAAAATCCTGCTGTTCGATGATTGCCGTGATCAGGCCGTTCTCATCGCGGATCGGGGTTTTGGTGGTTTTGCTGGAGCGCATGTGGATATGGGTTTCCCCTGGTTCCATGTGCAGTTGAATTGGCGGCGGCGGTTCGTTGCTGGCGCGCAGGGCGAGGGTTTGGGTCAGGGCCAGCAGGGCGTTGGTTTGGGCGGTCAGGGCAGCCAGGACCGGATCGGGCGCGGGGTCTGCCGGTTCGGGCGGAGGCGCGGCGGGTTCAACCGTTTCAGCGGTTTCCGCCGGCAGCGGGGCTTTGGTGCCGTAGTGCAGATCAAGCGCCTCTTCGCGGGCGTGATCGGCGGCTTGGTCACGGTCCACGTCTTCCACGTCCCAGCCGGTTTCGGCGACGGCGGCGCTGCGCGAGGTCAGCCCGTTGTCGATCTTCAGGACGGCGGTTTGCGCCTCTTGCAACGGGTTGACGTAGCTCCAGGCGTGGGCGCGCCATTGGCAGCGTTGCCAGGGCGTGGGGTCATTGAGGTAGCCGGGCAGGCGCAGGGCTTTGCTGAGGACGGCACTGGTCAGCCAGCGCTTGTACAAGGGCTGTAGAACTTGGGCAATCAGCAGGTCCTGACAGATTTCCAGTTCGCGGTAGAAAGTGTTGAGGATGACCCGCATGATCCGGTCATTGGTGCTGCTGTAGTCCCCGGTCATCAGTTCGTAGGGGACGCCCAGCCCGGCGGCTATCGAGCGCAACTGAGTTCGAATGAAGTCGAGGCCGCTGTTGCTGCCGGTGTCGCCGCCGGCCAGATCGGCGCGTTCGTGCAGCGCCAGTTGCAGCATGTAGCCTTCTTCCACGTCCACGATGCTTTTGCGCTCTTGCTCCACGGCGATCTGTTCGCGCAGGCTGGCGGCTAAGGGGCTGTCGTTGGCGTGGAGGGCGGCGGCGAGCTGGTTCTTGAGGTCGTCGAGAATCAGGTTGGTGCTGCCCTCGGCCATCAAGGGCGCGTCTTCGATGTTTTCCTTGTAGATGACGCCGGCAAAGCGGGCTTTGATTTTCTTGCGGGTCAGTTCGGCGGACTCGAATTGATCGAGGTTGCGGGCGCGAAGCAGGGTGCTGAGGGTGCTGGGTTCGCCGCGCAACTGGCCGGGGCGTTGCGGTTGGTAGTGGTGCAGGATTTCGCTGGCCGGGACGCGGCTGAGGTCGTTGAGTAGAGCGACGCCGCTGAGATCGCCGGGGTGTTCGCGGTAGAACCAGTAGGCGACCCGCTGGCCGATGGCGTTGCGTTCGATGCCTTGGCGGATGTTGGGACCGATCAGGGCCTGGTTGAAGTAGGTCGGGAGCAGGTCGGCTTCGATGAGTTGCAGTTGCAGCGGGACTGACAGACCGTCTTCCGGGCGGCGGGTGCGAAGGCGGACGAAGACTTCGCCAGATTCATAACGGGCGCGGGCCAGCAGGGCTTGCTGGGCGTAGAAGTCGAGGACGCCGTCGGCATCGGCTTCCTGCACCCAGCGGTTCCAGAGGGTGAGGACTTCGTTACGCAGGCCGGGATCGGCGATGGTGGGGCGGGGTTGGATGCCGCAGCCGATTTCGTGGCTGACCAGCAGGCGGATCGCCCGGCGAATCCACGGGTTGTTGCGGGCGGCGTCCTGGCTGCGGGCGCGGCCTATCGGGGCGTGATCAAGGGCGGCGTTGGGGCCGTAGCCGGTGCTGCCCCAGTCTTCGACCCGGCGGGCGGTGGAGGTGGCTTCGTAGGCTCCGGCCTGCATCGTGCGCGGCAGGATGGCGTTTTTGAGCCGGGTGAGCAGGCTCATAGCCCTTTCCCCCCGGCGATGGTGACCCCGTTGATACGGTCCGTCAGGCCGACGGCGGCTTGCAGCTCGCGGATGTGCCGTTTGAGGGCGGCGATCTGGTCGGGGGCGTCGGTGTATTGGGTCTGCCAGTTGCCGTGCCGGACCATGACGGTGTGCGCGCCGCCGCTGAGATCGAGCAGGGCGGTCTGGGCGACGGTGAGACGCTCAAGCAGGGTGGCTTGGGGGATTCCGGTATAGAGGCTCATGGCCCCGTTGTACCGGAAGAGGTCGCGACATTTTAGGCAAAATGTCGTTTTTTTTTGGCCCCCTCCTTAGCCAAGGAGGGGAAGGGTTGAGCGGTTAGGGCCTGAGCAGCAGGCCGGGTATTTCGTCAGCGAGGTGTTCCAGTTCGGGCGGGCAGACCTTGAAGCGGCTCTTGAGGAACTTGCGCTCGATTTCGATCACCCGGTGCTTGAATTCGCTGGACAGGCGCTCGGCCCATTGCAGCAGGGCGAGGGCTTCCGGGTAGTGGCGGGCGGGGAGCTGGTAGGAGTTCTTGACGCCGAAGCTCTCGCGCACCAGGGCGAAGGCGGCCCATTCGCCACCGTTGGGCATGTGGTAGCACCGGCCCAGTTGCCAGACCAGATGCTTGATCTGGGCGACTTGCGATCCGTTGATCAGTTCCTCGGCGACGAAGTCCGGGGCTTCGTAGCGTCCGGTCTTGCGGATGGCGGGCAACACTTCCGAAGTCACCCACTTCTTGAACTTCTTGGCTTCCGGTTTGCGGCTGGTCAGGATCAGCGAGTACAAGCCGGATTCGTTGATGATGCTAAGTTCCTGATTTCCGCCAGGGGTGTCGGTATTAGCGACACCCTTTTCATCGTCATCCAGCTTGGAAACAGCGTCGCGGGAATTAGCGATGGTCAGCGCCGAACAAACGTCGGCAGTAACGAACCACGGTTCATCGCCGCGCATGATGACGCGGATAGACTGAGCAACGAAATTGAAGGATACGACAGGGGATTGAGCGGCCATGTGGCCTCCATAGTCTCAAGGAATCCCGCCAATCTGCGCTGGCGGGGTAGGCGCTCCTAACGGACTATGACCGTCCGGGTCCTTTCGGATACCCGACGCCTCCCCATTGAGGGCAAGGCAGGTACAACAGAAACAACAAAACCGCCTAACCGGGCGGTGGGTGCGGCATAGTCAGCTAGGAAGTTCGAGCATACGCCGGGCGGAGGGAGGGGGTCAAGCGCAGCAGTGCGTACCTTCCTTAACGCTGCTATTTGGTTTCGTTGGCATTTGCAGCAACCACCTTCCCCTCGCGAAACCCGACGTAGCGATTCTGGTAAAACCACTGGGTGACTTCAACGCCACCCCAGAACCCAGAACTAACCCGGTCAGGTTTGCCCCATGCCTTCTCTACCTGATCGGCGTCCATGCCGGGAATGACCATTTTGTCAGCAACCGCCTTTTGATAGCGATCAACCCGATTATCTGGTCCGTGCCAAACCGCAAATAGTATGGCAATAACGATGCACCCAATCAAAATTCCTACCCACTTGAGGATAGTTTTAATGGCATTCATGGTTTTCTCCTGGGTTAGTTGTAGCCAACCCAGTCTATCCCACAGCGCCCCCGTGTCCGCAATAGGACACACTTTCAACAGACTACCCACAAACCCGCTCCGTTCGTTGCCGCCGTTGCAGGGTGCGGACGCTGACCGTCTGGCGCTGTTGGGCGCTGCGGAGCGGGATGTAGACCCTATCGCCGCCCCACGTCTGTCGGGCCTGATTCAGTACCGGTTCCACCAGGGGGAGTACGGCAGGCTGGCGACTCAGTTCCGCTCGAATCCAATCCAGGACATCGCAGGGCATGGTTATCTCCGGGTCACAGTGGTACGGGTCAGGGGTTGTCGGGTCAGGACCGGGCGCGGGGTCGCCACCGGCGCGGGTGAAACAACCGGCGGTTGCTTTAACTCCGGGGCGGGTGAAGGTAAGGGAACCGGGTTTTCTTTAACTTGCGGGGCGCTGAACAGGTCGTTGCCCAGACCGATCCGGGCTTCCCATTTCAGCCAGTGCGGTTCGTGCCAGGTGTGGATCCGCAACGCCGGTTGCATGGCGGCGGCCATCGCGTAGGTGAAGGTATCCAGCGCCTCGTTACGCGGGCGAATCTTGACCCAGCGGCGCTTGGTGGAGTCGTAAATTTCGGCGGTCAACTGACCGTAGAAGTCGTCGCTCAGGCCATGCGGAAAATGCACCAGCCGGTCTTGCGGCAGGCATTTGCGGTCGCCAGCCAGTCGGGCAAAAAGCTGCGCCTTGGCGGTGTCATGGCCGACGATCCACAGTTCCGCCCCGGCCTTGATGATCGCGCCGCGCCAGGTGAAGTCCACCTTGGAGGGTTTGCCGATGATCGGTTTGCCGGTGGTGGACGCGCCTTTGACCGCGATCAGTTGGCCGCGGCGCTGGCGGGTGTAGTTCAGCACGTCGTCGGGCAGGTAGCCGGCATCAATGGCGGCGGCGGTGATCCGGTAGGTGTGGCCGTGCGCGTCCTGGAACGGGGTTTTCAGCGCCTCGTCGAGGATGATCCAGGCGTCGGGGCGGGTCGGATCGGCGGGCAGTTCAACGTAGTCAATGACCCAGCACACCCCGCCCCGGCCATGCCCGAGGATGATCAGGGCGAAGCGGTCTTTCTGCACGTCAATCCCGGCAGTCAGTAGCAGACAGCCGGCGGGGATAGTGCGCGGTTCGTAGCCGCCGCCGCGCTGTTTGAGTTCGTCCCAGTCGAGTTTTTCATCCGGATCGGCGAAGCATTCGCCAAGGCGGGTGTTGATGAAGGTTTTCTGCTGGAACGGATCGCGCTTTTTGCTCTCCCATTCCGCCGCCAGTTCCGCCCAGGTCAGGCCCAAGCCAATCGGCGCATACAGGCCGTTGAGGTGAAAGCCGGGCGTGGGCGATTCCGGGCGCTCGGCAATCCAGACTCCGGCGGCGAGCATGGCGGTTTTGTGGTGTTCCGGGATGTCTTGGTGGCAGGCCGGGCAGGTGTAGATCGCCTGTTCCGGGGCTTGATCCGGCCAGCTCAGACATTCCCAGCGCAGCGGGTTGAACGCGCCGCAGTGCGGACAAGGGACGTGGTAATGGCGCCGGTCGGAGGCCAGCCATTCGCGGTTGATGCGGCTCAGGCTTTCGATGGTCGGCGTACTGCACAGGAAGATTTTGCGCCGTGGGAAGGTGGTGGTGCGGGCCTCGGCGAGGCTGATCGGGTCGCCTTCCCCGTCGAGGTCGTGCGGGTAGGCGTCTACTTCGTCGAGGAACAGGTAGCGGATCGGCAGGCTCCGCAACGAGGCGGCGCTGTTGGCCCCGGACAGGATCACGATGCCGCCGGGGTATTCCTTGAGCAAGGTGGTGTTGCCGGAGTCGCGGGCGCGGGCGGGCGGGATGAGTTCGCGCAGTTGCGGGCAATCGTCGATCATGCTGGCGAGGCGTTGCTTGCTGAACCGTTCCGCCACATCAATCGTCGGCTGCACCGCCATCATCGGGGCGCGCTGGGTTTGGATGAACCAGCCGATCCAGTTCAGGCCAATCTCCGTCCCCGCCACCTGCGCCGACTTCATCAGCACCACCCGCCGCGCGGGATGTTGGGCGCTCAGGCAGTCCATGATTTCGCGGGTGTAGGGGACGCGGCTGGTGCGCCAAGCGCCGGGTTCTCCCGATCCCTTGGTGGGCAGGCGGCGGTATTGATCGGCCCATTCGCTGACCGTGAGCCGCGGCGGCGGGGCCAACCCAAGGGTGAAGGCGGCGGCGATGGCGGCGGTTCCGTCAGTCATTTTTGGAACCCTCTTGGAGCTTGGCCGGGAGCTGGGCGGCGGTGGTCGCCATGTCCATCATCGCCTGATCCAGTTCGGCCAGCAGCAGGGTGTGGATCGCGTGTTCGTCGGTTTCGGCAGCCAGGCGCGGCGTGATCTTGTCCGGGATGCGTTCCAGGGCGGCGCGGAGTTGGGCAGCCAGCGTGGTGTAGGCGAGATGCACCTGGGCCAGTTCGACCAGTTCGCCGGCCTTTTGCCGTTCGCGCATTTCGGCGATGTTTGCTTCGTGGTGCTCCCGCTTGGCCCGGCTCAGTTGGAGGTCATAGACGGTCTGGGTAATCGCGCTGTCGGGCAGAGGTTGCGAAGGCGCAGCGCTGGGCTGGGTCGGGGCGGTAAAGTCGAGCAGCGGTTTGGGTTGGGCAAAGGCGGCTTTGGGATTCTTGGTGTTCTTGGCCCATTGCATGTCAGCCACGTCGGGATCGATCTTGCCGTCGATCAGCGAAATGCGCCCGGCCGCAACGGCTTGTCGGACCGCTTCCCGGCTGACATTGCGGCGGTTGGCGTATTCAGATTGGCTGATTAAGGGCGTGGTTGACATGGTTGACAGTGGTTTACAAGATGGTTGTCAAGGTGCTTGGGGGGCTATGCCTAGCGAAATTTCGCGCCTCTGCGACCCGTAGGGGCCAAAAAACGCCAGGGACCCCACTGATTACCAGCGCCATTCACACTTGAGGGTCACAGTCTCAACTGCCCCAACCGGGAGGTCAGTGCCATCGTGATCGGCTGCTTCGACAGTGTTGCTGCGGGGCCGCACGGGCTGCTGCACCCGCTGATCAGCAGCAGCACCGCTATCCCCAGCAGGGCCGCCAGTGTCAGGCTTTCCGATAAGCTCAATGGGCGGAAGCTGAATATGGACCGGAGCCGGTTTGTGTTCATTGCGGAATAGCTCAATGGCGGACAGGAACGCACCGAGGGCAATGGCGATCTGTTCGGTGAGTTCCGGGCTGAAACTGAGGCCGAACACGGCAACGCCCCCAGCAATGCCGCGCCAGGTGGAGGGTTGGGTGAAGTCAATCGGGCCAAATTTGAATCTCATTTCGGCATCCCGTTTTGGAGGTAAAGGGTACGTTCAGCAGCCCGCCGGGCAGTCAGGCCGGGCAACACGACTTTCTTGCCATTCACCGTGGCCTTGTCCCATCGGGTGAATTCCTCCGCTGCGGCTTCATAGAGCCTGCCCTTGAGCAGGGTCAGCAGGGTGCTTTTGGCGAATGCGCCGGTGCCGATGTTGAACATCAGGCTGATTAACGCCGCCCGCATGGCGCGGGTCAGTGGGGTTTGGGGTAACAGGTCTTGCAGGTCATCGGCAAACCGTTGCATATCGGCCCGTAGCAGCGTTTCTGCCGCGGTTTCCGTCAGGGGGTAGGTCAGGGCATCCCCCGGCTGAATGACGTGCCCGTAGCCCACCGTGGGCTTGCCTGCGGGGCAGTGGTAAGGCGTGGCGCGAAACCCCTCAAATTGCTTAATCAGGGGCAGAGCCAGGGCGGCGGTCGGTTCCAGGTTGGGCATGAAGTCTCCTGAGATGGGACGAGATGGGACGGCAGATAGGACGGATTTTTTTACAGCGTTTTCAACGTACTGTCCTATCTCCCTATACGTCCCATATAAATACATCAGGTGTAGGTGCGCGCACGCGCGCGCACGCGCACGTGTGGGCGCGATGGGCGAAAGATAGGACGGTTGTGGACACGCCTGTTTTGCATGGAAAAAAAGCCGTCCTATCTGCCAAAAAGATGGGACGAGATAGGACGAGATAGGACGAAGCGCGATCATGCAGCAACTCGCTCATAGCGGTATTCACGCCCGCCCGCGGCGGTCCGCTTGCGTTGCCAGCCCAGCCGGGTCAACACCCGCCCCAGGCGCACTTGGTCGCCGCGGGTAATCGGCGGAATGCCGCGGCAACTGTCGTTGTGAATCGCTCCCTCATACACGTCATTGATCGAGAAGGTCAGCGGAAACACCCCGGTGGTTCGTCGCTCAATCCACTCATGGACCTTTTCCTCCCAGGCGTCATAGTCGAACCGGGCGTCCTGTTCCTTCTCTGCATCGGGAATGTCCCACCACGTCTCGCCCGCCTGAAACCGATGCAGCGCCTCGGCCCACAGTTGATCGCGGTTGTCGGTGACGAACTGCACGTTGATTTCAGTGCAGGTGATCGGGAGAAACCGGCGCATCCCGGTTTCATCGAAGCCCCATTCCTTTTTGTTGGTGCTGCCGGCAAACACCACTTGCCGCGGATACGTCCCGGCATGGTGTCCGTAACTGGCCCGGTAGGTGTCCTGCACCTGGGTCAGCACCTGTTTGATTTTGTTGGTGTCGGCTTTATCGAACTGGGAGAGTTCGCCAAATTCCGCCAGCCAGCAGCCGCGCAACGACTGGAAAAAATCAAGACTGCCGGGGGCATAGCTGATTTCGATATGCCATTGCGTGCTAAACAGTTCAAGCAGCAGCTTGGATTTGCCGACCCCTTGCTTGCCTTCCAGGGTCAGCATGGTGTCCACCTTGCAACCGGGTTTCATCACCCGGGCCACCGCCGCGACGAAAAAGGCTCTGCCCACCGCTTCCGTATAGGGGGTGAGGGGCGCACCGCAGGCATCGACAAAGAATCGCGGCAGGCGGGCGATCCCATCCCAGCGGGGCAATGACGCCAACCAGCTCCGCACCTGGTGGAACGGGGTCAACTGGGCGGTTGCCGCGACCACTTGCCCCACCGTGGCCGGGCGTGGACAAACTTCGTAGTGCTTCTCCAGCCAGATGGTGGTCCAAATGTCGTCAGCGTCCGTCCATTCCCCCACCTTGCCCCCGGCATACGGCGGCGGGCGCAGCTTGACCGTGCGGTAGCTCATTTCGTCATAAGCCAGCAGCCCGGTCCACAGGGTATGGTTTTTCAGAATGGTTTCGATGTTGCCGGGGGTGCTTTCGACCCGGCCTTTGCTATTGCGCCGCAGAAACCGCTCCCAGTCCTCGCCCCCGTCCCCCGGCGCATCGGGCGGCGGGGGCGGATCCTCGGGCGGCGGCGCGGCGGGGGCGTACCCGGCGGCTTTGGCTTCCGCGAACAGGGTACCGAGGCCCACCCCGCCACTGCCGCGATGGAACGAGGCCCAACGGCGTTGGTGATCCGCAAGGTCGAATTTCGGGCTGACTTGCGCCCACTCGGTCCACAGGGCGAACCCTTGCGCGTCATCGCCGCTGGCATGGAGCGCCATGCCGATTTGTAGCCACAGGTCATAACCGTCTGGGTTCAGGAAGCCCAAAGCTGCCCGGATTTTCCGCACCTCCCAACTGGGGAGACGAACCCCCCCCGTGGCGGCGGGGGGTGAGGTCGAGGAGCGGGGGGTGTCGATAATCCGGGCCAGCAGCCAATCGGGCAGCATGGCGGGCGTAAAATCTTTTGGGTGACAGGACAACTCCCATTCGTAGCTGCGCCCGCTGGCATGGCGACTGGGAGCGACGATGATGTAACCGCCGTCACCGCGCACATCCAACCCGGCCCCCAGCGATTCCACACTGTTCTTGATTTTGACCCCGGAGCCGGGGTGCCGGAACAGGTAGTGATACCCGCCCGACCCGGTCAGCGCCATCACCGTGACGGGTAATTCACCGTGGGTCTGTTGCAGGTCATACAGCCCGTCATCGCCGCCCTTGTGTACATCCACGTCGAGCGCGACCAAGCCGCTGCCCGCGCCCGTGGGGATGCCGATATTGGCGAGCGGGGCCTCCGTCCACCAGCGGGTAATCACCTCGGGGTCGAGGGAGGCGTCGAGCAGGCCACGGGGGGCCAGTTGGCCGATAGGGTGTTTGCCGGGGCGCGAGCACGTCGCGGCTTTGCGGCAGGTACAGTGTCCGTCCGGGCCGATGCCGTGTACCGGAAAGACCGGCCATTGGAAGCGCTGGGCATACGCCAGTGCAGCGGGGGCAAGCAGGATCATTCCTCATCCTCCCACCGGCCATTCAGCCAATCGGCAATCTGTTGCGCGGTAACCGCGCTACTGCACCGAATGGTCTCCCACGGGCCGGGCATCAGCCGCAGGGCGCAGGTGGCTTTCAGATGATTCCAGTCGAGCGCGGTATCCAGGGCGACGGGGTAGGCATCCCCGGAGCGGGAATAAACGATCCATTTCGGCTTCATTCCTCACCCCCGACCAGCTCGGCAATCAGGGCATCCAGTGCGGCGGCGGTGCTGTACAGGTCATCAGCCGTCTCAATCAAATCGGAGTGCAGCGGATGGTCGTGGGTCATCACCATCCCGACCGCCACCCGGCGCAATTCATGGGTCAGGGTGTCAAGGTCAGTAATCAGGTCGTTGGTGGTCGGCTTCATGGGGCACACTCCAACAACTCGCCTTCCAATGGCGCTGATTCTTGGCGACCGGCAACTGTGTTCAAATCGCTGATTTCAGGTAAACTCAATTCACTCATCGTCTGTTCCTTTTCAACAGGCATGGTTATTCCTCACGCTGACTCTTGATTAGCGCGAGGCGCGATAAACCCGCCACTTGGCGGGTTTTCTATGTCCATCGTTTTCAGCAGCCGCTGCAACTCCCAGGCGCAATTCCGCCGCGCCTGAACCGCCCCGCGCAGCCGTTCTTTGATGCCGGGGTCGGTAGCCCGGCTGGCGTCGCTATCGTCAGCCTCCGCACAATCGAGCCAGTCCACCGCCAGCCGGTGCAGATCGTCGCTACACGGGCGGCGCGCCAATTCCATCAACGCCCGTTGCAGATACACCGCGTTATCCAGTTGCTCTTCCAGCGAATGCCGCAGCCAGTCCACCAGCGTCAGGTCAGTCCGATCCGTCGAGCAGCCGTACTTTTTCATCCCGGCTTGTGAGCGACGCATCAACAGGTTTCGCACGGCTTCCACCGCTTGATCCGGGGCTTCGCGGGGCCAGGCCACGCCGTAGAAATCAATGTCTTCGCTCATGCCCTTGCCCCTTCCCAGGTTCCGTTGAGTTCCGTTGCGGCCCGCTGCGTCCGGCCCAGGAGCTGCCAGACATACGCCGGGGTGCCGCAATGCGGGCATTTAACCGGGCGGGCGCGTTGCGCCGCTTCACGCGCAATCACCAGTTCCTCGCGGCAATGACTGCAACGAACGACCAAATCAGCGTGAGCCATCGCAGTGCGCCTCTCTGCTGCTGTCTGCTACTGGTCTACGGCGATTGCCGTAGAGATACTTCTCCAGAACGTGGCGGATGAACGCGCCGGCAGCTTCATCCCGCTCGGCGGCTTCGATCAGCACGTCCCGGTGCAGGCTTTCCGGCATATTCACCTGAATCCGCTCCAGACATTTTTCAGACATGGGAACTCTCCAGCTTTTTCAGGCAGGCGGGGCAGGTGACGTGGCGAACGGCATTAGTCCCCAGTTGCAGCCCTGCGCCTTTTTTCCGGCAGAGCTTGAACAGCTTGGGGGTCAACATATGCACTGGCCCGCCGTCGCCGGTGATGCGGGGCTGCTTAACCGGCGTGAGCGGGTACGCCGGGCGATCCCGCCGCCGGTCAATACTCTGATAGTTCAGTTTGCCGTCGTAACTCATGTCAGGCGGCTTGGTGGGTGAGTGCCGGGAACGGCACGACGCGCAGCTCCAGGGCGGCGCTTTCAAGGATTTTCTTGCGGTCGGGATAACCGACCCCGCTTGTTGCCAACTTGATGATTACTTGATTGATGATTGGAATGAGCCTAAGCACACCCCAGCGAAGACCGTTAATGGCAAGCTCAAATCGTTCTTGCTCGATGTCTTGCATAGCCAGCACAAAATCAACGGCATCACTCAAATCATCAGGGACAAATCGATCAGTTGACGGAGAAAGGTCCACACCAAAACAACCGCTAGCCAAGTCAGTCATTTCTTTTTCAGTCATGCGGATTTTCCGGCGTTGCTTAATGAGCTTGGTTGCCTTGGCGCTAAACCGTAAAACCGCCCGAACAATAGAAAAATTAATACCGAAGAAGACTTCTGGCCCGCGCATGGAATCAGCAAATGACGCAGCAACCTTAAGCGCAAGTTTTTCTGCCGCATCAATGTTCTTGGCAGGGACGGCAACCACGGAGGAAATAGGCGAGCATAGCCCGTGGTTTCGTAACCCTTTTAGCCGCTTCTTAAGGTTTTTTGTCTTGCCGATTTTGCACAAACCGTCTTGGAACTTGACGGCATAGATCACTGGCCTGGTCCCGAACATCTCGGCCAGACCTTGATAGTCGAGAGCAACAAGGGAGGTTTTCATGTCAGGCGGCCTGTTGATGGTCCGGGGCTGGACCAAACACATCCGGGCGTAGGTCGTAGCGCGTTAATTTGCCGTTAGTAGCGCGTTCGATGGCTACAGCCGTTTTTGGAGAGGGCTGACTTTTGCCGGTCATCCATTTATGGATGCACGGCTGAGAAACCTGAATGAGTTTGGCCGCTTCTGCTTGGTTGCTAGGCAGTGCGCTACGGAGCATTTCGATGATAGTCATGCCGACAGCATACCGGATCAAGCAGCGGATGCAAGAACTCGACATCAACCAGGACGAGCTAGGCAAGTTGGTTGGACTAACCCAACCGGCCATCTTCAAGCTGTTGTCCGGGAAATCCAAACGAACAACGCGACTGGCGGAAATTGCTAAGGCGCTAAAGACGCGCCCCGAGTGGCTGGCTAACGGCGACGAGCCCATGCTGGACACCATTTCGCCCGACGAACGCGAACTACTGGAAGAATACCGTCAGCTAGACCCGGCCAAGCGCCCGGTTGCCCGGTTGACTATCCGCGCCATGCTTCCCGCCCTCGTCGCAACCACTCAAGTCCAGCCCCCGTATCAAGGCTAGGAGCGGCGAGCGGGATAGCTTTCGTGCGCCTGGAGCTACTACAGAGCGTGGTAGCCGAATAGATTTCTGGGCGCGTTGCTTCCTGTTGCCCGCAAAGACTACCCTATGGACAGGCTGCCGCCGCTTCAGATTGCGGCTAGAGCGCCACCTTCTGCGCTACCTTTCCGAGAGAATCTTTGATAATGGCAAAAAATATCCCATTGAATGAACGTCTGATTTTCGCTTTGGATGTCAATTCCAAAGACGAGGCAGAACGCTGGCTAGACCGCATCGGCGATCAGGTGAAATTTTATAAAGTCGGCTTGCAATTGTTCTTGGCCGGCTGGTTTCCAGTGATCGAGATGATTTTGCAACGCAACTACAAGGTTATGGTCGACCTGAAGTTTTTTGATATACCGGAGACGGTGGCGCTGGCGGTGCGCGAGTTGAAAAACCGAGGTGCGACTTTTATTACGGTCCACGGCAACGACCAAATTCTTAAAGCGGCTGTAGAGCAACGGAACGGTGCCAAAATTCTAGCGGTCACGGTCCTAACCAGCTTTGACGAATCGGATATGCGAGAAATGGGGCTAACGGGAAGCATTGAGGATCTGGTGTATCTCCGCGCCAAAAAGGCGCTTGATCTGGGTTGTGATGGAGTGATTTCATCTGGATTAGAAGCCTCTCGGTTGCGTGATGGCCTGGGAGAGAAGTTTCTGATCGTGACGCCAGGCATCCGCCCCGGGAAAAACGATGTCCCCCAAGAGGATGATCAAAGACGCATTGCTTCTGCGTATGAGGCGATTCGTAATGGGGCGGATTATGTCGTGGTTGGTCGCCCTATCAGAAATGCAGACGATCCGTCTGCTGTTGTAGCGATCATGCAGCAAGAGATAGCTGAAGCCATCGCTAATCGCTAATTTAATATCTGCCTCCCCCAACCCGCCCCGTGCGGGTTTTTTGTGCCTGCCGTTTGGGGCGTTGCCTGTTTAGTAAACAGGCGTCATCAAAGGTTTTTTGCCCCGTTGAAGTTACCACCACCCCCCCCCCGAAAATAATACCTTTAGTTATTGACTTGAAGAAAACTAGAGTTATAATTTTCCTCAACCCGTCTCCCGGCGGGGAACTTCCTCCTTTGGTGGTTATTGCCCCGGCGTGGATTCTTTCGCCCATAGCCGGGGCCTTTTTAGAAGGAAATCAAAATGAAAATAGACACTTCCGAAACCTTGGACAGCCGAAAAGGCTGCACCCGTTACGCGCTCGTCAACGACGACGGGAGCAGCACTGAAGAATCAATCTGGGTGTGCGATGACTGCGGCAGCAGCGAAGTCGACGAAGACGAACACGGCTGTTTTGCCTGCAACGAAGCCGTTTACGACTGCGACGAAGAGGAGTGCTTCGCATGAATCCCGTCATCACCTCCTGCACCGTCACCGGTCCCGGCATGAAAGCCAAGCCGATGGCGACCTACTGCCAGCCCAGCCAACGGGCGATCCAACGCGCCAAAGCGGCTGCCGCCGAACAGCGTGAAGCCCGCGAACGCGCCGAAGCGTTGTCGCTCCTGGCTGCTGTGGGCTGGGAAGAGCAGCCGGCAGCCCCCGAAATGCCGGCCAAGCTGGCGCTGCACCAGGAGCAGCCAGCGGAACCAGACCCGCTACTCACTCACGATTTCATTTTGGGCCTGATGACCGGGGCGATGCTGGCCTCGGCCACCGTCGCCCTGATGTTGGGGGTGCGGGCATGAGCGACATGGACGCCATTTTCATGGCGCTGGGCGAGCTGGCCCGGCAGAACCGCGAACAGGCGGCGGAAATCGCCGAGTTGAAAGCGGCCAGTCAGGATCATCACGACCGGCTGACCGCTCACGCCATGCTGATTATGCCCGCGCGAACCGGCCATGCCGGGGTTCAGCACTATGCGGGAATGGCGCTCCAAGTCCGGGCGGAACGGGATGCCGCATGAAAACAATGGCGGTTGAAATTGAGCGCAATCAGAAACTGCGATTCTTCGTAGAAATCCCTGACCATTGGGGGCGTGCCAAAAAATTTCACGACGAGGTCGCGCCATGACCGCTGCCCTCCTCTGGTTGATCTTTTCCACCGGTGGGATCGAGGTTGCCAAAGCACCGCCTGAATGTGCCGTACTACTTGATTGTGGCCTGATTCAGGTCAGGCCCGGCAAAATCCCGGTCTACGTCATCGCCCCACGCGGTTATGCCAAGGTGGTGCGGCTATGACGGTGTGGACGAAGGAACAGCGGGCAGAATCCGCCGCATCGGTGAAAAAGATGCTGCGGGCACTGGAACGGCACGGGCCGCTCTTCGTCACCGACCTCGCGGCCATCGTCGGGCTGTCGGGAAATATCGCCGGGCAGCGCCTGAAATCCGTCGTCAAGACGGGCAAGGTCGTGATCTGCCGCAAGTTCGGCACAAACGGCGAAACCCTTTACGCCCTGCCGGGGCAGCCGATCCCGCCCCGGCCCCGGTCTCTGCCACCTACCGACGAGGGCCGCCGGCGCATGGCAGCGCTGGACGCCGATCATGATCAGTGGTTCGCCTCGTTGCCGTCCGTTCTTGAACGGCAACGGTTGGTGAACACGATGAGGGCACGGGCATGAGCGCATTCACCGAATCGGAGATCGCCATTATCCGCGCCCGCTACCCGACTGAGGGGGCGGTGCCGCTGGTGAAGGTGCTGAACCGGCCCCGGCAGTCGATCATCGTCAAAGCCAACAATCTGGGGCTGCGCTGTGAAAAAGCGCGTAATCACACCATGCCAAACACCCACCAGTGGACCACCGAACAGGACGGCCAGCTTCGTGAGGGCTGGCCGAAAGTGCAAAGCCGACAAACATCGGCGGCCCGGCTGGCGAAAAAAATGGGGCTAACCGTCCATCAGGTCCGGCAACGCGCCGCGTTCCTCGGCTTGCGGGCCATGCACTACGGCTTTGAGCCGTGGTCGGAAACCGAGGATGAGCTGCTGGGGCAATACGTCCACCTCCCCATCCGGAGGATACAGAAAAAGCTGCTGGCGGCAGGATTCAAACGGACTGAAACCGCTATCGCCAACCGCCGCTACCGCATCAATGCGTCAGTGGTCGGCAACGGCCAATACTACAGCGCCCGTGAACTGGCGCAATTAATGGGCATTTCGCCGATACCCGTCCTGCGCTGGATTCGCCTCGGCTGGCTGAACGCCACGCCGCGGGGGGATTCCACGGCGGACAATGGCGGCCCCGGCGACCGCTGGCTGATCAGCACCGGCGCAGTCTATCGGCTCATCACCCTGCACACCGCTCAGATTGCCCAGCATCTCGCCAGTGCCGACAAAGTCTGGCTCGTTGATTTGCTGGCCGGAGGCGGATCAGCGGCTCCCCGTACCGTGCTGCGACAGGAATCGGCTGGAATCGGCGATGAATGTAGCGGCGGACTGGACGAGATGAGGATTGCGGCATGACCCTTCTCACCTACGCTCAAGCCGCAAAGCGTCTCGCTATTTCCGTCTCTCACGTTCGCGTCTTAGCCTGTGCGGCGAAGCTGGCAGATAGGAATGTCCAACTAGATCGCGTACCGCCAAAACTGCGCCCGTACCTGAACAGTGGCTTCCCCCGGGCCCGCTTGATCGGCGGCAGTCGGCGGCTGGCAAGGATTGATGGTGAGCAGTTAGAGAAATGGATTGCAGACGACGCGATAGATCAGTCGGGACCGGCTGACTGGGAATACCAGCAGAATCACATGGCGGCACTTGAGGAGGCGCACAAAGCATTCTATGCGCGTAGCGACTCCGATCTGCGGCAGGACTCTGTGGGGATGACTGAGATGGGGGCCGAGGCATGATCGCCCTGCTGACCCTACCCGAAGCGGCGGAACGGCTGCGGGTGTCGCCCCGGTCGCTACGCCGCTTGTTGGCGGCCCGCACGATCCCCTTTGTGAAGGTCGGCAGCGCGATCCGCTTCCCCGTGGCCGCTTTGGACCAGTGGATTGCTTCCCAAACCCGCTATCCTGAAATCGGGAACCGGGCTGGGCACCCGGAGGATGTATGTTCAGAAAGAAAGGCAGCCCCTACTGGTGGATCAAATACCGCGACGCCAGCGGGCGAACGATTGAGCAATCTACTCAGACTGCCGACCGAGCGAAAGCCGCGCTCGTCGAGTCGGAAAAACGCGCCGCCATCTGGCATGAAACCCAGCGGGGCATAGTCCCCCAGGCCAATCCGCTGTTTGATGAGGTGCTGGCGGATTATCTGGAAGCAGCACAACGGCGGCGCGACATTTCCAGGGACATTTACGCCGGGCGAAGTCTGGCCGCCGCCTTTACAGGACTGGCTATTCGCAGCATCAAACCAGCGGACATGGATCAGTATTTGGAAGGACGGCGGGCGACCGGGATCAGTGATTCCACCTTGAAGCGGGAGGTAGCGGTCCTGAAAGCGGCGATCAACTGGGCCAACCGCAAGCGCCATAGTGACCTCCCCAACCCTGCCGCCAAATTGGAATTATCCGAACCCCCGGGGCGGGTGCGCTGGTTGGCACCGGAGCAGGCGGATAAGTTGATCGCAGTAGCCCGCAAAAATCACCTTGCTCCACACCTGAGCGATTTTATTCAGTTGGCGCTACATACCGGAATGCGGAAAGGGGAAATGTTGGAACTGGAATGGAGCCGGGTCGATTTTAGCCAGAACCTGATCTACCTGGACACCCAGAAAAACGGGCAGCGCGGTAGTGTTCCGCTGAATCAGGTGGCCCGCCAAGCGTTGCTGAATCGCGCCCGGTTCCGGGCCGAACAGTGTCCGGCAGCCCCGCACGTCTTTTGTGACCGACACGGTCAGCGCATTGGCAATGTGCAGCGGTCGTTTGTGAGCGCGTGTGCGGCGGCGGGGATTGCTGATTTTCACATCCACGATTTGCGGCATACCACGGCAGCGTGGTTGGTGCAGGCCGGGGTTCCCCTGCTTGACGTGTCGAACCTGCTACGGCATGAGAGCATCGAAATGACCCAGCGCTATGCCCACCTGGCGCCGACCAGTGCCCGCAATGCAGTAGCAAAATTGGATGCCGGCGACAATCTGGCGAAAGTTTCGATATTGCCAGCGGAGAAAATGACGACAACTGCTTGATTTAATGGTCGGGGTGACAGGATTTGAACCTGCGACTCCTGCCTCCCGAAGGCATAACACGAACACAACCCATTGATTTAACCGCCCTATCCCGGTTCCCGATTGCCAAAACCGGCCAAATCATCCCGATTTTTCCCACGCCACGCCTGACAGAGACCGCCCGTGGCGACAATCTGGCGACAGTCTGGCGACAGTCCGATCTGGTACCGGCATTCCGCACCCTACGCCTGATTCCAATTCTGCCGCCCGCACTGTCGGGGTTCCCGCCGAAACCCGATGATCACCGGACGATCCCGGTTGACCCCATCAAACAGCACCACTACCTCATCCCCAACCCCAAACACAAACCCATGACAGGGCGGATAAGAAAACGTCATGCCCTCGTAATGGTAATACCGCTGCAACGACAGCGCGTTTTCCCCCGCCAAGAGTCGGGCAGGCTCTTCCGCAAACTCCACCGTCGCCGTAGAACTTTTCGCGGTAATCACCCCATACCGCCAGCGCGGCTTCCATTTCAGATGCCCGGGTTCCAGCGCGGCATTCACAAACACCGCCGCATCCGACAAGGATTCCGCCGGCGTGAGTTGACCGACCGCTTCCCCCAAACTCCCCTTGACCGCCAGATTCCAGGACCGCTCCACCCAGCGCACGATCCGCGCCTGGCCGGTATCTTTGTACAGGGTAGACGTTCTCGGGGTCCCCGCTTCCTGCCAGAATCCCGGCAGCTCGATGCTCTCTACGACCGCCCCCACTTTGAGCGATTCGTCATAGCCGATACACCACACATCGAGGGGAACTGGAACGGCCTTGATCGCCTCCAGCGCCGTCATCCGCTTTTCCCGTATCAGATAGTCCGCTTTTTGCCGTTCGATTTCCCGTTCCGCCGCCCGCAGTTTGGCGATGGCGATCCCGTAGACTTGCGAGGCTTTGCTCAGTTGATCCGGGCTGAGATCGTCGAGCTTAGGGGCGGTGATTTTGACCAGCGTCGTTTCTGCCTCGGTGGCTTTTTCAGTCGCCGGGTCTTTCGTTTCGGCCCCAACGCTCGGCGGCGGAAATCCTGGCACGGCCAGCAGCACACACCACAGGTGTGCGGCATAGTGGGTTCGGCTATAGCGATAGGCGATGCCCACCGCCTGCCAAGCGGGATCCAGTAATTCTGCTTCGGCATACCCATCCCGCTGCCAGGTCGCCATGACCGCGGCGGGGTCAGTTTCGCCATAGGCCAGCAGCTCCCCCACCACGCTGGCCCCATAGCCCACCGCCTTCACCCGATCCGCCGGTTGTCGCCCGACTTGATCCAGATGTCCGGTGCGCCCCGTTTCGCCCTGATAGCGCAAATAACGCAACGCGGCGGTATCCAGATGGCTGTTGCGGGTGAGGCTCCCCACCCCCGCTGTGCTACGGGCCGCGTTGATTGCGGTGAGCAGCCCCGGCTCTTGCGCCCGATCCGGGTCTTCCCACGGCTCCCCGGTCCCGGGGTCTACCGGTTCCGGCGGCGTCAGCGGCCCCGCCGTTTTCATTTTGTCGATCAGCGCCTGTCGCCACTGCTGAATCACCGCATTCAGCGCCTCGGCGGCAATCCGTACATCGCGCTCGATCAGGTCTTTGGCATTTAGCGCCTGAAGCAGGGCGGCGAAATAGGCGTCCTGCTGCCCCTGTAACGCCAGCAATTCCAGATTGATCCGGGTGAAATCCCACTGGGGCGTCGCCCGATACAGCCCCTCGCCGATCACTTCGACAATCTTGGCCTGCCCCATTAGAGCGTCTCCGTCACGGTCATTTCTGCCCCTGCCGGACTCAGCCGATAGCGAAGGGTCAGCACCGTAAAGACCACCCCTTGCGCGGCGATCACGGTATCCCCCGGACGCAGCAACGGGTCGACATCACAGACCACCGTAGTGCGCCCATCCACGCGGTTCTGTTGGCGAATCCCGGTCAAGGTCCGGGTCTGCGCGGTGAACGCGGTCGGGATGACCCGGGCCGTCAGGGTCAACGCCGCCCCGATTCGGGTACGCTCGGACTGCACCTCGGTCAAGGTAGCCCGCAGGAACAACCCGAACACCTCACTGCCCCCCGCAGTCCGGTAGCCGGAATCCACCACCACCTCGCCGCCGATCCGGGCCTGAATCGCCGTCGCCAAAGCCACGGTATAAGTGGGAATCGCCAAGGCCAGCCACGTCGAATCCCCGCGCCGCCGAGTGCAGTGCAGCGCCGCCACCGGCAAGGCCAAGGGTTCAGACCCCATCCCGGTGAGCCAGACCCGATACTGCGTTGCGACCGGACGCCCTGCCAGATCAGGGGGCGCTGGCGGGACAAAAGGGGCAGGCAAGGCCAAGGCCAGCGGCACCGCCAGCGAGGGGGCCGCATGAATGCCGGTGGGGAACGCCAAGGCCACTGGCACGGCCAGCGGGAGGCCGGGAGCCACTGCCGGGTCGAGGATTTGCCGCCAGGCCAGGCCCGCGACGACCTGCCCGGACTCTCCATGCGCTTGCGGCCAGCCGGTGGTGATTTCCGCCCCGTCGCCGGGGGCGAGTTTGAACAGGTTTTGCCAGGGTGCTGAAAAGGGATTGTCCGCCCCGACATACAACGCGGCTTCGTCATAATCCAGCGCCAAGGCATAGACCGCACTGGCCCCTATCGCACTGGACCAGAGCAGGGTGCTGTTGCTGTTGTACTTGCGGATGGAATAGTAGCCAGTATTACTGTTCTTTACCCCGCCGGTATAGACATTCCCGGCGCTGTCGACCGCAATGGCAAAACCCGGCTCCCCATGATTTCTACTCCATTGCAGGGAACCAGCGCTGTTGTACTTGCGGGTGGTGGCATTGGAGGGGCCGTCGCGTACCCCGGTGGTATAGACATTGCCGGCGCTATCGACCGCTATCGCATAGGTGGCGGCATTGTGATTGGCGCTCCATTGCAGGGTACCGGCGCTGTTGTACTTGCGGGTGGTGGAATCGGTCACAAAATCGCCGGTGGTATAGACATTCCCGGCGCTGTCGACCGCAATCCCGTACACCGTGCCGCCATGATCCGCGCTCCATTGCAGGGTACCGGCGCTGTTGTACTTGCGAGTGGTCACATTCCCCGCCGTTCGATACCCCCCGGTGTAGACATTCCCGGCGTCATCCATCACCACATCGTTGACCGTGGCCCCGTGATTGACCGGCCAGCCGGTGGTGATTTCCGCCCCGGTCAGGGCATCATATTGACGGGTGGTCACTCCACCATAAACGTCGCCGCCCGTCGTGACCACCCCGCCACGGGCAGCAATGGCATTCACAAAACCGCCGTGATCCGCCGTCCAGACCGCTGAACCATCATCCTCCAGCCGCCGGGTGGTCACGCCCCCCAGCGATGCGCCGACCATCAGGACGCTCACCAGCCGACGACCTCCATCATGGCCTGCTGCGGATCAATCCAATACACCAATTCGCGTACCACCAGCGTTTCCCCTCCACCCACATCCGCGATTTCGCCCACTCGCAAAAAGGTATCCACCGCGCACCGCACCCGCTGTCGGCCATCTCCCTCCCCTGCCCGATAACTGATCCCGCGCAACTGCCGGGGAGCCTGAGAGGAGTGCAGACTGGCCGAACCCGCCGGAGCGCGGGCCAGCACCTGCACGGTCACCACTGGGATGCGGGCCACTGGGTCGGCGGTGAACGCGGGTGCCGGCGATTCGACCCGCACCCCGGCCCTCGGCACTACCGCGCCGGCCCCGGCCAACACCACGGGGGCCAGCACGCCCGCCGTGATCGTGACCCCGGGCGGACTGATCCGGGCGTCCGCCGCCAACCCGGGCATCCGGGCAGCGATAGTCACCGCAACTGCCGGGACTAGCGCTCGGGCGCTGCCGTCCCCCGCCAGCGGAAGATACGGAATCGCCGGGTCGGGGGCATCGGTGCCGACCCGCAGCCAACCGGCGGCGGGGGGGATGAGGCCAGAGCCTAGCCAGACCCAGCGCATAACCGGCTACCCTTGGCCGAGATAAATAAAGCCGCTGTAGGTGGTCGCAGTCGCCGCCGGCTTACACAACTCCAGCAAGGCCAGGCAGGCGTTGTCCAGAATCCGCGGGGCTAAATCCCGATTGGTCAGCCAGTCAAACGGGAACAGTTGATTGGCTATCGGGAACGCCATGACGCCAATGGGGTGACCGATGACAAACGACACGGCGCCGCTGGCCTGCGCCGCCGATGAGGTCATCCCGGTGATCGCTTTCACTCCGGTATCCCCGGTCGCCAGCGGGAAAAACCAGCTACTCAGCGGCATGTCCAGCCGCTGAGCGGAACAGGAACCAATGCCGGCCAAGGTGGGGAAAGTGGCCCCAGCATCCGCTTGGTTTTTATAGGTGCATCCGGCCCAGTTATGGGCAGTCGATGGTAAAACCGTGGTGCATTCGACAAAGGCGAAATTGCCGCCAATGGAATCTGGTTGATTCGCCGTGGTGTTTTGATAGCGGGTCGGGAGTCCGGTACACACAATCTCCCCGGTGGTATTCATGTTGCTCTTGTTGACGCCAAACAGGCGGTCATACACCAGTAATGAATGGTTGATGACATTGGCCGTCAAATCTGCCCCGATGAGATGAGTGGTATCGCCGCCAGCGGGGTTCGTAAACCCCAGGGCACCGGTGCTGGCGGAGGTGTACACCGTCCCGCCCGGATCATTCCCGGCGACGGCCCCCGCGGGCGGTGCCGGGCCGGACTGCCACAGGGAGTTCGTCGCCGCAATCGTTCCCGAAACGCCGATTTTCATGATGCTGCCCCCGGCATATTGCCGCTTCCCGCCGGACAATTCCGCCAGGGCGTCGGAAATACTGGCGAACCCGGCCGGGAGCACCGCCGGATGAAACCGGGTCGCGCGGGCCGCCCGCCGGACCAGTTCTTGAACCGCATCCCGCGCACTGGCAAAAAAACCCCGGTCGAACTGCCCGACAAAATCCCCGTCGCCGCCGACCCGGACGCTGCCGGGAACATCCAGCAAGTGGATCGGCGGCCCATACCAGCCGCGCATCTGCTGCGACAGCGCCTCAACCGTTTCAACGCCTAACCACCGCTCTAACCGCCCGGAATGAATGGAGTGCATAGCGAATCCTAAGTGTAGGTAAAGGTCACAATCCCGGCGGGGTCCCACGTCACGATAAACGGCGCGCCCTGAGTGGCGGTCAATGCCCCATCGAAATTGATAAACGCCAGCGGTGGGCTATTCGCGTCGGTGGCGTTATACAGCAACGCCTTGTAGGCCGGGCCGATATTGCCGCCACTGGCGGTTTGCGTAATATCATCGGCGGCAAATTTGGCGTCATTCGTATTGACGGTGGCAATCACGACATTGCTGAGGGTGATTCCCCCGGTCGTCCAGCCGTTGCCTGACACTTCATACGCCCCGGCATTATCGACCTGGGTTTTTTGGGTATTCGCCGCATTAAAAACGGCGCTGTTATTCAGCAATTCCAGTTTATAGGTATCGCTGGCCCCGTTACTGCCATTGGCAAACCGGGTCACGGTATGATCATAGAGTGCGATGCTGACCGCCATGCGGCGTCCCTCCGGATTAAGTTGCGGCGATCCCGCTTAACGTGAAACTCGCGGATTGACTGCCGGTGTCGACCGCTATGGTTTGTAGCGGCACGGTTAAAAAATCCTCCAGTTGCTCGGTCCGATCTGCAAAGCGCACCCCCCGCCGCACCACGAGCGCCCCAGTCGAGCGCGCCGCAATCGCCGCCATCCGGTCGGGCGTCGCCGCCGGACAGACCACCGCCAGATGTATCCCCCCCGTGGTGCGCCGACAGGACAGCGAGGCCATCGGTAATTCCAGATCAGGGGTTCCGGTCAGGAACAGCCGGTAAATGGTTTGGGCGGGAATCGTTCCGAGAAAATCCCGGATCGTCGTGGGTAAACGGACAGCGATGGATAGCGCCAGAGGGGGCGCGATGGCATAGCGGTCGCCAATGACTTCAGGCAGACCCAGGCCTAACGGCAACGCCAACGCGGGATGCTGGGACAGCTCGGTGATGTGGACCAGATGGCAATCCCAGAAATCAACATCATTGGCGTAGGAGGTGCCGGTCGTTCCTAAATCAGGTCCTCCCGCCAGGGTGGCATAGAGTTCGGTAAACGCCTGATCCCATGCCGTGTAATACCCCGGGGGGTAAGAGGTCGCCGTCCCCGGATACGTTTGTTCTTCCCAGGTGTTTCCGTAACGATCCACCCCGACGACTCCGCTGGCGTTTTTATTCAGCCACAGGGGCGTCACCCCGTCACTATCGAGTACCCGGAAATGATATAGCGCCGCCGCGGTAATCGTCATCGTGCCGTACCCGCCAGGGATACTGACTGCATACCCCGCCGTCGCCGTCACCCGATTGCCGGGGAAATAGCGCACCCCGTTCGCGGCTAAAACCAGCTTGTCGTTGACTTTGACTTGGTAGGTGGTCTCCGGGTCTATCTCATACCGGTTGTTGAGCGACAGCACCGCCGCCGTTAATTCCGTCAGGCTCAAATCGTAGGTTTTATAATTGGCAAACGTGGCTTCAGAGTAATAGGCGGTCGTGCTTATATCATCGCTAATGACATGCAGTGTACTCCCTACCAAATTGAGACTGGTGCTGTTCAGGTTGTAGTTAATATCGCCCCACGGGTCTACCGCTGCGACAAATTCGCCCGCGCTGCTCCACTTGAAGAGGCTGTAATAGCGTTTGTTGTACGGAGCCGGGTCGATAAAAACAAAATCAGCCGGGGAATACGCATAGGTCCCCCGGGCAAACAACACCCCGTAAGGCATGAAATAATCGGTGGCCAACCAGTACCCGCGACTGCCTTCCCCGGCGGTATAGATCGTGCCGTCTGCCGCGATAGCGAGTGAATCGGGAATCCCGCCCGGTCGGGCCGTCCACAGTAATGCCCCGGTCGCCCCGTTATAGCGCCGCACTAAACCGCCGCCGTCGATTTTGCCGCCCACCGTGACCACATCGCCATTACTGGCGAGGGCCATGGCGTAGACCCGATCCGGGTAGACCGTGGTCGTGGGGAAATACTCGGTATAGTCAATGAACTCCACTGCCGACGCGGTGGCGCTCCAGACTAAGGCCCCCTCGGCGGTGTATTTCCGCAGGATATATTTTTCCGGCCCGGCTTCATCCCCTCCGACATAAATGTTTCCACTGGCATCCAAGGCAATGGCCCGGATTCGCGCCCCGTGTAAATTTGGGAAGGGAATGCGGTCGCCATTGCGGCGGTATTTGCGGAAATACTCGGTCGGATGGTTCTTGACTCCGACATACAGGTGACCGACGGCATCCCCAAGAATCGAATCGGGCGACCCCTGGCCCTCGCCAAAGCGGATCGCGGTCAACAGATTCCCGGCGGTGTCATAGCCGCGAATGACGACCGGGTCTCGATCCACCGGGACGCCATTCACCAGCCCGCCCCGGTAATAATCCAGGCGGTTCCCGGCAAAATAGATGATGCGGTTATCCATCGGTTATGCCGGGCGATAAAACAACTTGTCGGTACTGTTCCACTGAATCGTGTAATTGCTGCCGGTGCTGATGACATCGGCGGGCGTGGAGTCTGGGAGAAAGCAGAACAGGACGGGATTAACGACCCCGCCATAAGTACCGACCGCTACGGCAATGGCATAGCGAAAGGTTTTGGTCAGGTTGCTCCAGACCACATCGTCATAATCAATCGTGCTGTTGGTGATGACCGGGTTGACGAGCTGAATCCCCCCGGTGGTGTAGCCATTGCCGGTGGTCGCCTCGTTAAAACTCGGGTCGGTGCTGTCGTTAGCCCCATTGTCCCATTGGGTATGGGCGGCATTGAAGGTATAGGCGCTGGTGACCAGGCGGATTCTGATTTCGGCGGCGTCCAAGTCCAATCCGCCGGTCGTGACCAGTTTCCAGAAATGATCATACGCCGTGATGGTGCTGGCCATATCAACTATCCAGGCGGGTAATCACCCGCAGTTGCAGATTCAGGGTATCGCCACTGGCGCTGAAGGACGCTACGGCGGAATAACAGCCAGTTTCGCAGCACAGAATCAGTTGGGCGTAGTAGGCAATGAGATAGCGCAAGGCCACCAGTAACGATTGAGTGGGATGCTTCACCGTCGCCCGCAAGGTCTGATCGGCATCGGAGTAGCCGGTATCGTAGACACTGACGCCACCATCCAGGGTTGCGGTCACACTGCCCCGGCGCTGAGTGTCGTAGGGATTGGTGAGCCGCGCCCAGGGCAATAGCACGGTGCCGGCCACATCGTAGGTCGGGGCGGACAGGCTGATCATGGCGAGGCGACTCCTAACAGGTACTGGCTAAACTCGGCATTGGCCCGGATGCGAATCAGCGACAGGATTTTCCACATGAACGCTTCCAGTTCCGGTTTTAAATCACTGCCTTCGATTTTAATCAGCGCATCGCCGCGATTGAGCGATTCGGTCTGGGCTTGGATGCGTTCTATTTCCGCCTCGGCCAGTTTCTTTTGTAATTCCAGTGCGTCCTGGCGACGCTTGTTTTCCAGCGCGATTTGTTCTTCGATTTTGGCCTTGTCCCAGTTGCTGGTCGCCGCATTGAATGCGCCGAACAAGCTGCCCAGCAACTCGCCCGTGCTGGACACGGTATTGTCGATACTTTCAAACGTGGCCTTGACCCGCTCGGCATCGGCCTTCAGGGCCTCCGTTTTAATTGACACCACCGCTTCGATGTTTTTAATCCGCTCATTGCTGGCGATTTGCTCCATCTTCACCTGAAAATCATTGGCGACTTTGGTGGCTTCGAGAATGTCCTTGGCGGTTTTGTTTTTCAGCGTGTCGCCTAAATCCTCGGCTTTTTTCTTGGCCCCGGACAAGGCATTGCCCCACTGGGTATAGGTGACGACGCCATCCTTGACCGATCCGACATAACCGGTTTGATCCCGGGCGGCGGCCAGGAAGGTTTCGCGCATGTCGGAAAGCTGCACTTTGCGCTGAAATTCCGCATCCGCCATGGCCCGGATTTGCCCGGTGGCGGCGTCATATTGATAGCCCGCCGCGGCATACGCGGCGGTCAGTTTTTCAAGTTCATTGGTGGTATCGGCAGGCGCTTTCGCTGCCGCTTCCTGGGCGTCCAGCCAGGCGTTGATCTCCGTCCGGCTCTTCTGCGAGGCTGCGATATTGCGATCCAGTTCCTTGGAGAGTTCTGAAATAGGAATCGCGGGTTTTTCCGCCGCCTTCCCGACCGACTCTAATACCGGACTGAGCAGCCCTATCTCTTCTAAAAACCTAAATACCGCATCCGCCACATCAGGGCCAATCGCGTCACTCAGAACCTGGTCGAGTCCGGACAACCGGGTCAGCTCAAAGGCCAGCAGGCCGACCGCTCCGGCAATCCCTGCTGCGCCCAATCCGGCGGCGATATTGCCCCCGGCGGCCAGACTGCCAATGGTCCGCAACTCGGCACCGAACGAGGTCAGTAATCCCGGCAAGGCTTTGAGCTTGTCACCGAACGCCAGAAAGGCCAGTGCGGTATTACCGACCAAATCCATCATGCCCTGAAACCCAACACTCAGGCCAAGCAGTTTTCCAAGCAGCCCCTGCGCTTCCGGGCCGGCGTCCTTGAACTTCAGCGCCAGTTCCCGAATCCCTTTGAGAAACGGGGCCAAGCCGCCCAGTTCCCCGGCGGTCAGGTTAATCAGGCCAGTAACCAGGTTGATGACCTGTTGCAGCGCGGATTGGAGACCTTCGACCGTGCTGAGGTCTATCGGGCCGAGCAAAGCTTCCAGGGCGATTTTGGCGCTCTTGCCCAGCTCCCCCAATGCCGTGACCAGCCCATCAAACTTCAGCCCTTCAAACGCGGCAGGCAGGTTTTTGGCCACGTCCTTAAACAGCGTTTCGACCGCGGCTAATTGCGGCCGCAACAGATCAAACAGCGGATCGAGTTTGCCGGCTTCCAGCACCCCCTTGAACGCCAGCGCCATCTCCCCCAAGCCGCGAATCGCCCCGGTGGTTTCCACCTTGATTTCATCACCCAGCACCCGCAGCAACTGGCGAAAGGCCTCATTGGTGCTGTTCATCGCCGTTTCGGCGGAACCCAGTCGGAGGGTGACTTCCTTTTCTATCGATCCGCCGGCTTCTTGGGTGAGCTGGCCGGCGAGTTTCATCGCGTCGCCATACTTGCCCAGCGCTTCGATCATCTTCCCCGCTTGGTCCTTGCCGAACAGCATGGAGGCGGCGGCCAACTGCTGGCTTTTATCCATCGCGGCAAAGGCCGGCGACAGTGTTTCGATGATCGCTTTAATGTCGCCGATGGGTTTACCGGCGGCGGTAAACTTGACGCCCATGTCCGCCATTTTTGCCGCCGCTTCCTTGCTGGGATCGATGAGCGACAGGAAGCCGGACTTGAGGCCATTGGCGGCTTCCGATCCTGACCCAAAGGTATCAATGACCTTGGTCAGCATCGCAACGGTTTCTTCCATCGTCAGCCCGGTCAGGCGGGCGACGGGAGAGAGATCGGCGAAGCCTTGGGCAATTTGCGGGAATGAAGACTTGGTAATGTCAGCGGCTTTATTGAGCAAATCGCTGATGTGTTGCGCCTCTTTCGCCACATTGGACTCGACCTGAAACCCGGCCAGGCTCTTATTGAGCAGGTCGGTGGCGTCCGCGGCGGAAATTCCGCCCGCGATCATTAAATCCAGCGATTGCTTGACCAGGTCTACGCTGGTTTTCACGTCGTAGCCGGCAGCCTTGAAATCCGCTGCCGATTTCACCAGTTCGTTGGCGTTGGTTCCGTAGCGCACTGCCAGGGTTTCTAACGAGGCCGCCAGGTCTTTGGCGCTGCCCTCGCCTTCATTCATCTGCTTTTGCAGATCAAGCAGGGACGACTCAAATTCCACGGCTTCCTTGTAAGCCATCGTCCCAATGACCCCCGCCAAGGCCACTAAGACGCCCTGGGCGACGGCGACCTGCTTGGCAAAATCAGCGAGCGGCGAGGTGACTTTATCCACCGCATCGCCGACCCCTTTCAGGGCATTGCCCACGCTGGTCGCCGCGCCACTGGCCTCGTCGATGCCCTTAAAAATCAACTCAACCGTATCGGTCAGCGTCGCCATCGCTCACCTCGCCGTCGTCATGGACAAATGGCTGATGATCCAGACCACCCCCCCGGTGGCTAACGTACTGACGACACTCCACAGCGCGATCTGCACCCGTTCGACGACGGTCAACCGCTCAGAGTGCGCGGCCACCGTCCGGGTCATTTCCTGTAATAGCGTCCGCTCGGCGGATTCATCGTTGATATGTTCGATGAACCGCACTGAAAGCGCGGATAACCGCTCAGAAATGGTGGTCTGCTGTTCCTGGATCGTCATCCTTGATTGCCGCCCGGCGTCAAATTCCACTCGTAAATGCGAGAGGGATTCATCAATCCGCGCCAATCGCTCCGACACATCATTCTGCCGTTGCCGGTATTCGCGGATCGTGTCGCTGAGTTCATCATCAATCCGGCGGCGCAGGGTGACGGTTTCCTCGTCGCTCATGGTTTTCCCCGCACGGCCTGAATCGCCGCCTCAATGCCCAGATTCACCAGCGCGGCGCTGATCGTTTCCCCGGCCATGCGGACATGATGCTGGGCATCCTGAAACACCAGTGCCCGCTTCTGGGCTGGATGCAGGTCGAGACGCTCATAAGTCGCTACCGTGTCCTTGAGGAAGGGCCACAGTTCGCCAAGGAAAATCGACAGGGCGCGATTGAGAAAAAACAGGGCAAGGGCTTTCATCAGATTCTCCTGCTATTTGGGGCGGTTTTGTTCCCGCTCCTCGAAAAACCGCCCCCACAGGTTCAGCTCGACATCCGACAGGAACCCACACGGGAATACATCGGGGCGGATTTCAAACAGAAACCGCCCGCGTAAATCGGCCAGTGCTAAAGCGGCTCTGATACCGGGATCGGCCCAGAGCCGGGCGCTTTTCCCGGATCCGCTCCCAGTCCGGTCAGTTCCAAAATCTTGTTGGTAAGTTGGAACGCGACCACCGGGAACGCAGCGAACAGTTTGATCGCCAGCTCCCGGTCACAGGGCGGCTCGACCGATCCGGCGATCAGGTGTTCGTAGCGTTTAATCAGATCGTCGGGTACGTCATCGCCGGTGCCGAGCAGTGCCGCGAAGGCGTCCTTGCGGGCCGCTCCGGCGTTCAGCATCGCTTCCATCGCCGCCCGCAGTTTGGCGGTGCGGTCGGTGGCTTCGTTGGCGCGAGCGATTTCGTCGCCGGTCAGCCCGCGCACCGTCCAAACCGGGGCATCGTCGGGGGCGAAAAAAGCGCGTAAATCGGGCACCGCGATTTCGGCGGTGCGCGGATTCAGGGTCGCCTGGGAAAACCGTTGAAGGTCGAACATCAGGCGGCAACATCGACCGAGGCTTGCGCGGCGGTCACGGTACAGGCGGCGCTGGGGTTAGCCCCGGCGGTATAGGTGCGAGCCAGACCGAGAATGCCCTGAGTGAGCTGGTAGGGGGTTTTGTTCTTGTCCGGCTTGAACTTGAAGATCAGGTTCTGCCCGACTTTCGCCAACAGCGCGTCGGTCACCCCGTCGGCCAGCGCGCAGGTGAACCCGGCCTGCCCCAGCGAGCTGCTGAAACTGCCCAAGGTGCCGTCATAGAACTGTTCGGAATTGGCGCTGTTGCTGGTTTCCGCCGGCTTCCAGTCCTTGGCACGGGAAATTTCGGCAAACACCGGGGTCGCCACGCGGGCATAAATCGCCTTGGTCACGCTGCCGGTATGGCTTTGCGGCAGGGCAGCCGCAAAGGTCAGCTTGCCGAGCAGGTAGTCCGTGCTGAATACCGGGTAGTCATAGCGTTCCTGATGAACCCCGACCACCTGGTAGATTTCGCCGGGCAGTACCGCCGCCGCGGTGATGCTGGTGACCCGCACCTGGGCGATTTCAATCGAGCCGACCGGGATGAACGGCGGGCCGCCCGCAGCGCCACGGGTTTCCGAAGCGGCGGTACTGGCGGTCCCGGCGACGGCGGCCAAAGCCCCGGAGGAGTTTACGGTGATGCTGGTGGTGCAGCAGATGTTGGTGGACGCGCCGCGGGTGATGGTCAAGGTGCCGCTGCCGACACTGAGCAGGCCGGTGGTGGCATTGGCACCGGTCGCGGCGGGCATGTAAGCGGTCAGCGCGGCGACATTGACCGTATCGTTGGTGGCGTGGACCGTCACCGCGCCGCCGGTCGCCAGTCCGTAAGGGGTGATGACGGCCTCGTAGCCGGCGGCTTGACTCCACGGCTTGGATGCCAGGGTGTAGATGGTGTGATCGCCGCTGTCGGTCAGGGCGGCAAAGGTGGCTTGCGCCTGGGCGGATTCGTAGTACAGAGCAGAGGCGTTGAGCAGGGCCATAGGTGAACTCCGGGTCAGTAAGGGGAACCGCCGACATGACGGTAATCAATGGCAAACAGGGCGACCGCACCGACCAGCAGGGTACCGTCGGTGGGGTACTCGGTTGAACCGCTGTCATAGCGGATGGTTTCGCAACACCCGCCCAAGGTGCGGTCGGTGCCGAAGGTGGTGGCGATCAGTTCTGCCAGCAGCGCATTGGCGGTACTGGCGCGGCTGGCGTCAGTCGCCGCGTGCGTGGTGCGGCGGACGCCAACTGCCAGGCTGATCAGGGTGTCGTCATAGTCCTGCCCGGCGACGGTTTCTTCGCCGTCGGTGAGCAGGGTGTAGGGGGCAGCGGCGTCGAGCAGAAAATCCGGCCACGGGGCACGGGTGGCCTGGAGCCGGGTCGCCAGCGCGGCGAGGATCGCTTCCCGCCGGGAGACGCTGCCGGGGCCAGAGCCGGTGATCGTTTGGCCTTGGCCGGTACTCATGCCTCGCTACTCCCGTCATCGCCGGGCGGCGGGTATTGGGTCAGTAGCCAGTCCATTTCGTGATCCAGATTGGCGGCCAAAACGGCACTCATGTCCGTGCCGATGTCGTCCTTCACGTCGGTGAATACTTGCGACAACGACGGGCCATGCAGCACGGTAAATTCGCCGGAATCCAGGGTATGGGTCATTCCCAGCCGGCGGAGGATGTCGTTGCGTACCGCCGGGGTCAGGCGGTTGCTGTTCCTGGTGCGAACCCAGAACCCGGACGCCAGGGTGATGGCGCTGCCGCCGGTCTTGACCTTGAGTTTGATCGGGGCGGGCGGCCGGCCGGTGGCGGCGACGGTATTGGTGGCGAAGTGGTAGAGCAGCAGTCCGCGTTTGGGGGCACTGAGCCGGGCGGTCAGGCTATTAACGGTGGCTTTGTAGGCCAGGCCATTGGCCGGGCCTTTGAGGTTTTCGCGGACATAGCTGGCGGTCAGGTTGATTTGATCGCGGATCGCCCGGCTGGCGACGGTTTTGGCTTTGCTGGCGGTTTTGTTCAAGGCCCGCGACAAGGCCCGGGCCGCGCCGTTTTTGATGTAGGCGAGGCGCTCCTGGACGGCGGTCAGTTGGGTACGATCGATCTCTACGGTGATCATTTCCGCACCTTGAGCCAGGTCATCACGCTGTCTTGCTGTTCGATCCCCAGCACGGTCCAGACCTCTGCACCGAGGGTGAAGGTATCGCCCTTGACCGGGGTAATCCCGGCGGCGTGCAGATCGGCGGCGGTTGCGGTCAGTACCGTGCGCCGATCCAGCACCGTCCCTTGCATCCCCGGCAGCGGCGTGGTGATGTCCCGGTCGATCAGCATCCGCAACGGGATCGCCGTTGCGGTCGCGGTGACGGTGTAGCTGCCGGTTTCGCCGAGCGTCGCCATCAACTTGGCCGCTGCCGATGCAAAGCGCGGGATCATGGGATCAGCCGATGATGATGGCGACGTGTTCCGGCTTGATCACGCTCACGCCCCAGCAGGCCGAGACGTGATAGACGTTCATCCGAAAGCCGGGGTAGATCGAAAACTCGAAACTCAGCCCGGTCAGTGGATCAGTCACGGTCATCCGGTCGGTGGCGAGATCACCCTCGGCAGGGATATTGGGCAGCCGGGTCGCCAGCAGGATGGCGTTGCGGCTGAACGCCACGTTGCGGGTGCTGGTGGCAAACACGGTGATGGCACGGGTGGCGACGCCCTGAGCGAGGCGCAGGCCGGGAGCGGCCAGGGTGATGCTGTCGCCCGATGCGGGGTTGGAACCGGCAAAGCTCACTGAGGCCACGACGTATTTGTTGCTGTCGTTGGCGAAGGTGATGATGTCGCCGGCGGCGACCACGCCGGTCCCGGCGGTGGCGAGCGGGATCACGGTCTGGCCGACGGTAAAGGCGGCGCTGGTGCTGGTCGCATTGGCCATCGCCCCGGCGGTTGGGGCAGTGACCTGGGCGGATTCACGAATATCGAACCCGTACAGGTTGCCGAGCGTACCGTTCCGCAGCAGGCTGTTTTCACCCGCCTCGTTGACCTTGAACAGGTTGGAAGTGTTACGCAGTGCCGCGCCGGCGGTGGTGTTGATGACCGTGGTGCGGTCGCTGGGGGGTGCGCCGTTGTCGTCGAGGATTTTTTTCACCCCGGACCAGTCAGCCAGCACCGGGGCGGTGCCCGCGGTGGTGCCAAACGCCCGACTGGCCCCTGCGCCCGCGGCGGTGGCGAGGTCGGCTTCGATTTCGTTGACCGCTGCCCGGATCGCCTGGGCGATCTGGTTTTGCTTAAGGGTCAGGAACCCGGGCCCGGCATTCATCGACGCCTGTTCTTCACCGGTCCAACTGAACGGAAAGAACCGCTGCTTGGTGATCGTCAGCGTTTTGTTGGTGAAGGTCTGATCCGCCGCACTAGGCAGGGACATGGCAGGGGTGATATTGCCCCCGGCGGCGTTGATCGGGCTGACCGGGATGCGTAGCGTCTGGTTGATGGCGACGCGATCCGCGCTGGAGTCGCGGGCGACGGCGGGGATGAAACCGACCAGTTCGCGGCTGACCACGTCCAGGGCGGCGTAAATATCGGGAATCAGGTTGGTGAGGGTATTGGCCACAGGAGGCTCCTAAACAGGGAAGGGGGTGGACTTAATCGACGATGCGCCGACCGGCACGGAGGGCTTCACCGCGCTGGTTTGGCGTCATGGCTTCAAAGGCGGCGCGGGTCAGGTTGCCGGCCGGTTGCAGCGGCGGCGTCCCGTCCACCGGATTGGCAGCGCTGCGATCCGCCAGCGCGTGCCAGGTCGCCAACATGGCGGCGTCCTGATCCGCACCGGCGGCGATCAGGTCGTCGGCCAGGTCGGGGGTTTGGGCGATGGCGCACACTTTCCGAACCGCAGCGGCACTGGTCAGGCGGGCTTGCACCTGTTCGGCGGTGTGGGGATTCGCCACCAGAATTTCCGCAAGGCGCGGTTCCCCAGCGGCGTTGCACAGCCGGACAATGGTGACGGCGTCCAAATGCCGGGCCACCGGAGTGGGATCAGGGGTCGGGGTTGGGGTGTCCATTTCAGGCAGTTGGTCAGTCATGGCAGAGCCTTTGGAAGCCGCACGGCTTCGGGTTGAGGGGGAGACTTTTGCGGTCAGGCGGGCCAGGGCCTGATCGGGGGTTTCGATGAAATCAGCCAGTCCGGCACTGAGCGCCTGCGGGCCAATGTAGGTGCGGGCTTCAGTAGCCCGCAGCGCGTCCGCCGGGGTTTGCGGGCGATAACCGGCGACGGTGTTCAGAAACAGGTTGTAGTAGTGGTCGACATCCGCCTGAATTTGCGCCACGACCTCCGGCGGCAGGGGTTGATAGGGGTTGCCGTCGGCCTTGTGGGCACCGGCATAAATGCAGGTGATGGCGATGCCCTGCTGGTCGAGGGCGCGAGACAGGTCGGCATGGCAGGTGACAATGCCGATGCTGCCGACCATGCCGGTCCGGGTGACCGACACGGTGTCGGCGGCGCTGGCAATGAGGTAGGCGGCGGAAGCGGCGCAATCGCTGGCGACGGCGGCTATCGGTTTGCGGCCACGGGCGGCGTGGATTTGCTCGGCGAGCTGGAACGCGCCGGCCACTTCGCCGCCGGGGCTGTCGATCTGCAACAGGATCGCCTTGACGGCGGGATCATCGAGGGCGGCGTCCAGGCGGGCGGCGATCCGGTCGTAGCCTTCGAGGTAGGTGGAGTCGGCTTTGAAGCCGCCGCGATGAATCAGTGCCCCAAAAATGTCGATCACACCAATCCCGGCATCGGTGAGCTGGTAGCCGCCACGTTCCGCGGTGCCGGCGGGGGCAAGGTAGGCACTGGGGACGGGTTCAACGCCGAAGCGCGGCCCGAGTCCGGCGACGATGGCGCTGAGTTTGCCGGGATGCAGCAGCAGCGGGGTGTTGAACAGCCGGGCGGCGAGGTGGGGATAGTGGTGGGGCATGGGGTGTCCTTATGCGGCCAGCAGCCAGATTTCGTCTTCCCGGCGAGCGCGGGCGACTTGTTGGTGAGTGTATTTTTGCCGGGCGGTGAGCCGCCCTAAGCTGCTGGACGCGCCGAAACTGCGCCCGGTGAGAGACCCCGATCCATGCAGTAGGGCAGCGGTGGTGTGAGTCCCGGCTAGGGTGGCGGTCAAACCGCCCGATCCGGTCAGGGTAGCAAGCAGCGTAGCGCCGCCCCGGCTGGTTCCGGCGATGCGCTGCCGGTCGGGGAGTCGCATCCGCGCCGTGCCGCCGCTGATTGGCGCTATGGGGAAGGCTGCGCCGTCTGACACCGTACCGCTGGCGGTGCTGCTGCCTTGAACGGTTCCCGTCAATGCGCCGACCGTGGCCGTGCCGCTGGTGGTTAAGTCGCCTTGCGCCGTGGCCGCACTGCTGATCGTCGCGGCCAGCGTCCCGATCCCGTGCAGCGGGGCGCTGACCGTGGTTTGGCCGTGTGCCTCGCCTTGCAGCGCGTTCGGGTCCGCCGCGCCGCTGGTGCGCGCCCAGTAGCGGCTGGGAAAGTAGCGAGGCGGGAAGTAGCGCGGCGGCAACATGTCAGCTTAAATCCGTGGTGACGGTCAGCCGGTTGCCGTTGGCATCCACCCCGGCGACGACTCGGTCTTTGGTGTCGGGCACGTTGCGAATGGTGATGGTGGACCCCGCAGCGCCGCTGATTTTCCCGGCGGATACCGCGGTCAACAGCCGCAACGCTTTGCGTAGGGTCATGCCGGGTTCGATGAGCTGCACGTCCATAATTTCCGACGCCACATCGAAGGCGGAAGGCCGCGAGCCAATCTCGACCGTGGCGCGAATCACCCCACGGCCAAAGGTGCCTGACCAAGCGGCTGCGGCGACGCCGACGCTCTCGCCGGCAATCCGGATCGCGCCATAGGCGTAGCCCTGCGCGCTGGCGACGGCGGTCAAGGTGGCGGCAGCGAAGCCGCGCCCCATCGCCGCGGTATTGGTCGCACTGCCGATGGCATCCCGCACCCAACCGGCCAAGCCGCCGTCGCTCAGGGCAGCGACCAAGGCCACGCCGGGGCGATAGCCGGAGGGAACGCTGGCTTTAGGGCCAAACCCGCACCGGTTGGGCAACGCCCGCCCTTCGCGCCGGCACGCATCAGTCAGCGGCGCATTGACGCCGCCGCCGAGGTAGCGCAACGGCGATCCGTGGGCGGAATTATTCTTCAGCAACATGCCAGTTCTCGGCGACATAACGCGCTGCATCGGCCAGCGCCTGGGCTTCCTGGGCATCGCGCAACCGGATGATTCGCCCGTCGCCGCCGTCTTCAAACACCAGCACCGTGCCGGGATTGAAGGGCGGTTGTGGGTCGTCGGCGTCGTTAATCCGGATCGCCATGGCCTTAGCCCCACGCCATGAGCAGTTCGCCGGAAACCGAGTTTCCCGCCGTCAGTGCGCCGCCGACCAGGGCGAACAGCGCCAGACAGGCGGCGTCGTCGATCTTGGGTAACGCGGGCATCTGGTTGAGGAAGTCGCGTTCGCCGGCGGTATTGGCCGCGACCAGTGGGATCATCGCAATCGGGCGATGCAGGACAAAACTGACCGTGCCGGTGGTGCCGCTGGCAATGGTGTAGGAGTTGAGTTCGCGCACCCCGGAATCGCCCGCCGCCAAGGGCAGGTAAGGGCCGGTCAGGTTGGCTGCCACCCCGCCGCCGAGCATCGACCCGAGCGGCAGCGAGTTGGCCGACGCCAGCACGATCCCGGTGTTGCCGGTGTTGCCGTCCTGATCGGTATAAGTCACGGTCAAGGTCGGCTGAGCCGCGCCGAGGGCGGAGGCAACGATGCAGGAGCATTGGACGCCAGCGCCGTTGTTATGCCGGGTGGGTTTCCCCGCCGCGTTGCTGAGGGTGCTGGCGGTGCCGGTGACGACGCAGGAGGGATAGACATAGAGCAGGTCGGTGAGCATCAGCCAGGCGGGGACCACGGTTGCACCCGCCGTCACCGCGGACATGCTCAGCAGGTGCTTGGTATCCGGGGTGACCGTCGCCGTGCCTTGTGGCAACGCGCCGGCGGTGGCTGAACTCAAAGCGGTGCCCAGCCCGGCGGTGCCGGTCAGGACGCCCGCACCACCAGTGCCGCCGCCGGTGAACAGTTCATGCCAGCGGCCCGCCACCGAGGTCGCCCCGGTTTGCGCCACGCGGGTAACCGGGATGCGCTGGAACTTGCCGTTGGTGGTGATTTCGGTCACCAAGTCATCAATCGAAGAGAAACCCATGCGATCAATCCTCGGAGACGACGAGGGTGCCCGCCGCAAATTCCGGGCGGATGTTGTTGGAAATGGCGAGGCTGGAGGTCAGGGCGCCGGAGTAGATGACTTGATTCGCGCCGCTGCTGGCGGTCCCGATGCTGAAATGGGTGGCGGTTTCGCTGCTACCGGTGCAGGTGGGGAACTGCACCACCGCGGTGTTGCTGGTCTGGTTGCCACTGACCGTCCAGCCGCCGGCATCGCGGGAGACCGCTTGGCGGGCGTAGCTGGTGTAGGCGCATTCGTTGTTGTCTTGTGTCCCGCCTTCGCCCGGATCGGCGGTGTGCAGCGCGACGTAGAAGTTGCCCAGCGGTAACCAACCGAAATCGACGTTGTTGAAGGTCTTTTTCAGAACATCGTTTTCAAAGGTGTTGGACTTGCTCATGAGGATTCCTGCGATTCGGGATGCGGTGGGGCATGGGAATTCCTATGCCACCAGGAGCCAAAGCTGATCTTCCCAGCGGGCGCGGGCGTAGCGGTCTATCCCGCCGCGTCCCGTAGGCGTCTGGGTTTGCTGGGTGGAGAGGGCGCCCACCAGGGTCAGGGTTCCGGTACCGGCGGTGGTCTGGTGGCCTTGCCCCGTGGCGACCGTTCCGACCAGGGTCAAGCGCCCGGTTCCGGTCGTGGTTTGGGCGGTTTGCCCGCTGCTAGCCTGGCCGAATACGCCGGCCCGGCGGCGACGTTGCGCCCAGCCGCCGGTGGCCTGGGGCTGTTCTGCTATGCCGGAGTCGCCCGCGGCGGTTGTGGTCTGGCCTTGGCCGGTGATGGCGTCGCCTGATATGGGCAGGGTTCCGCTGGCCTCGCTGGTCTGGCCTTGGCCGGTGATCGCGCCGCCTGATATGGGCAGGGTTCCGCTGGCCTCGCTGGTCTGGCCTTGGCCGGTGATGGCGCCGCCTGATATGGGCAGGGTTCCGCTGGCCTCGCTGGTCTGACCTTGGCCGGTGATGGCACTGCCGGCAGTCAGCACTTCGCCGGTGATGGAGCCGGTTTGCTGGCCTTGGCCGGTGGTGGCACTGCCGGCAGTCAGCACTTCGCCGGTGATGGAGCCGGTTTGCTG